>Ga0116142_10000287_pt1 | contig 67639 bp, 61 predicted proteins | sample AD_UKC033_MetaG_FD_89785 | JGI IMG/M metagenome (GOLD analysis project Ga0116142, IMG submission 89785) | Active sludge microbial communities of municipal wastewater-treating anaerobic digesters from USA - AD_UKC033_MetaG | ecosystem: Engineered > Bioreactor > Anaerobic > Digestate | place: USA... | reverse complement strand
GGGTACCCGAGGCGTCAGCGTCGGTGTGGGGGGCAGCGGACGCCTGCCGCCGGCGAGGGCGGAAGGCGCCGATGATTCGGCTTCGGCGCCCGCGGGAGCGGCATCGACGCCGCAGAACTGAGCCGCGCACCGGACGGTGGTCGAGCCCGCGCGGTGTGGTGCCCAAGGGCGCGCCACGCGCTCTCCCGCGCCCGGGTTTTCCGGCTTGTCAGCAAATCAACAGGGTTCGCATGGCCCAATTGCGCAGTGCGGACGCTGGCACTTCGGACGGTCGTCGACGGCCCGGGTGTTAGAGTCGAAACCTCTCGAAGAAGTGGCCCTTCCCCGTCCCCTTGCTGAACGAGCGAGACAACAGCAAGGCGGGTCGCAATCCGCCAGCCCGGTGAAGCCGGGGTCGCGGAAGGTTTGGCAACCCATCGGAGCCCGCGGAAACCGCGGACGAAAGGTGAGCGAGCGATGATGCAGCAGTACAGGTCCAATTCGTACCTGTTCGGGGGCAACGCCCCTTATGTCGAGGAACTCTACGAGGCCTACCTCGAGAACCCGGGCAGCGTGCCCGACAACTGGCGCACCTACTTCGACAACCTGCAGCACGTGCCTGCGGTCGACGGCAGCGAAGCGCGCGACGTGCCGCATGCCTCGGTCGTCGAATCGTTCGCGCAGCGCGCCAAGGCCAATGCCTTCGCGCTCAAGGCCAGCGCCAGCGACCTCGCGGTAGCGCGCAAGCAGGTCCACGTCCAGAGCCTGATCGCCTCGTACCGCAACCTCGGCAGCCGCTGGGCCGATCTCGACCCGCTCAAGCGCGCCGAGCGCCCGCGCATCCCCGAGCTCGAACCGGCGTTCTACGACCTGACCGAGTCGGACATGGACATCATGTTCTCGGCGGCGAACACCTATTTCAGCAAGGCCGAGCACATGTCGCTGCGCGACATCCTGCAGGCGCTGCGCGAGACCTATTGCGGCACGATCGGCGCCGAGTTCATGCACTGCATGGATCCGGCCGAGAAGCGCTGGTGGCAGGAGCGGCTGGAGTCGATCCGCAGCAAGCCGAGCTACAGCGCCGAGCAGAAGACGCGCATCCTCGAGCGGCTGACCTCGGCCGAGGGCCTGGAGCGCTACCTGCACACCAAGTACGTCGGCCAGAAGCGCTTCTCGCTCGAGGGCGGCGAGAGCTTCATCGCCAGCATGGACGAGGTCGTGCAGCGCGCCGGGGAGCATGGCGTGCAGGAGATCGTCGTCGGCATGGCGCACCGCGGGCGCCTGAACGTGCTCGTCAACACGCTCGGCAAGATGCCCAAGGACCTCTTCGCCGAGTTCGACCACACGGCGCCCGAGGACCTGCCCGCCGGCGACGTCAAGTACCACCAGGGCTTCTCGAGCGACGTCTCGACGCCCGGCGGCCCGGTGCACCTGAGCCTGGCGTTCAACCCGAGCCATCTCGAGATCGTGAACCCGGTCGTCGAGGGTTCGGTCAAGGCGCGCATGGACCGCCGCGGCGACAAGGAAGGCAGCCAAGTGCTGCCGGTGCTCGTGCACGGCGACGCCGCGTTCGCCGGGCAGGGCGTGGTGATGGAGACGCTGGCTCTGGCGCAGACGCGCGGCTACTACACCGGCGGCACGCTGCACATCGTCATCAACAACCAGATCGGCTTCACGACCAGCGACCCGCGCGACAGCCGCTCGACGCTGTACTGCACCGACGTCGTGAAGATGATCGAGGCACCGGTGCTGCACGTCAACGGCGACGATCCGGAATCGGTCGTGCTGTGCACGCAGCTGGCGATGGACTACCGCCAGCAGTTCAAGAAGGACGTCGTCGTCGACATCGTCTGCTTCCGCAAGCTCGGCCACAACGAGCAGGACACGCCGGCCCTCACCCAGCCGCTGATGTACAAGAAGATCGCGGCACATCCGGGCACGCGCAAGCTCTACGCCGACAAGCTCGAGGCGCAGGGCGTGCTGCCCGCCGGCGGCGGCGACCAGCTGGTGAAGCAGGTGCGAGCGGCCTTCGACGCCGGCAAGCACACGGTCGATCCGGTGCTCACCAACTTCAAGAGCAAGTACGCGGTCGACTGGGCGCCCTTCCTCGGCCGCAAGTGGACCGACGCCGCCGACACCGCGCTGCCGCTGGCCGAGATCAAGCGCCTGGCCGAGCGGCTGACGACGGTGCCCGAAGGCTTCAAGGTGCACCCGCTGGCCGAGAAGGTGCTGACCGACCGCGCCGCGATGGGCCGCGGCGAGATCAACGTCGACTGGGGCATGGGCGAGACGCTGGCCTACGCCTCGCTCGTGGCCAGCGGCTACGCGGTGCGACTCTCGGGCGAGGACTGCGGCCGCGGCACCTTCGTGCACCGGCACGCGGTGCTGCACGACCAGAAGCGCGAGAAGTGGGACACCGGGACCTACGTGCCGCTGGAGAACATCGCCGAGAACCAAGCGCCCTTCGTCGTCATCGACTCCATCCTCTCCGAGGAGGCGGTGCTGGGCTTCGAGTACGGCTACGCGAGCGCCGACCCGAACACGCTCACGATCTGGGAAGCGCAGTTCGGCGACTTCGCCAACGGTGCGCAGGTCGTGATCGACCAGTTCATCGCCAGCGGCGAGGTCAAGTGGGGCCGCGTCAACGGCCTGACGCTGCTGCTGCCGCACGGCTACGAAGGGCAGGGGCCGGAGCACAGTTCGGCCCGCGTCGAGCGCTTCATGCAGCTGGCCGCCGAGAACAACATGCAGATCGTGCAGCCGACGAGCGCCAGCCAGATCTTCCATCTGCTGCGCCGGCAGATGGTGCGCCAGTTCCGCAAGCCGCTCGTGGTCTTCACGCCCAAGAGCCTGCTGCGCAACAAGGACGCGACCTCGCCGCTGTCCGAATTCACCAAGGGCGAGTTCCGCACGGTGATCGGCGAGCAGAACCGCGAGATCGCCGCGGAGAAGGTCAAGCGCGTGATCATCTGCTCGGGCAAGGTCTACTACGACCTCGTCAAGCGTCGCGAGGAGAAGAAGGCGACCGACGTCGCGCTGATGCGCGTCGAGCAGCTCTACCCGTTCCCGCACAAGGCCCTGGCCGCCGAGCTGAAGAGGTATCCGAACGCCACCGAGATCGTCTGGTGCCAGGACGAACCGCAGAACCAGGGCGCCTGGTTCTTCGTCGAGCACCAGCTGCTGGAGAACATGCACGAGGGCCAGAAGCTCGGCTACGCCGGGCGTGCCGCGTCGGCGTCGCCCGCGGTGGGTTACCCGCACCTTCACCAGGAGCAGCTCAAGTCGCTGCTCGACCAGGCCTTCGGCAAGCTCAAGGGCTACGCGCTGAGCAGGTAAGCACGCGCGCTGGCGTCGTCGGATCCGGGCGGGTGCTTCGCCACCCGCACCGGCGCGGCGCCGCGCAGGAACGAACAAGCGAGACACATCATGGCAATCGTTGAAGTCAAGGTTCCGCAGCTCTCCGAGTCGGTCTCGGAGGCCACGCTGCTGCAATGGAAGAAGAAGCCCGGCGAGGCCGTGGCGATGGACGAGATCCTGATCGAGATCGAGACCGACAAGGTCGTGCTCGAGGTTCCGGCGCCCGCGGCAGGCGTGCTCACCGAGATCGTCGCCGCCGATGGCGCGACCGTGACGGCCGATCAGCTGATCGCGCGCATCGACACCGAGGCGACCGTCGGCGCCGCGGCTCCCGCTGCAGCGCCTGCGCCGGCGGCAGCCGCTGCAGCGCCGCCAGCGACGGCGCCGGCAGCGGCTGGCGGCAAGGCCGCGGGTGTGGCGATGCCGGCCGCGGCCAAGCTGATGGCCGATCACGGCCTGGCCGCGGGCTCGGTGCCGGGCAGCGGCAAGGATGGCCGCGTGACCAAGGGCGACGTGCTCGCCGCAGTGGCCGGTGGCGCGGCAGCGCCGGCGCCCGCGGCGGCGCCGGTCGCGGCACCGGTGGCGCCGTCCGTGGCCAAGCCCTTGCCGGCCGTGGCCGCACCGATGAGCGAGAACCTCGGCGACCGCCCCGAGCAGCGCGTGCCGATGACGCGCCTGCGCGCGCGCATCGCCGAGCGGCTGCTGCAGTCGCAGGCGACCAACGCGATCCTCACCACCTTCAACGAGGTCAACATGGCCCCGGTGATGGAGATGCGCAAGCGGTTCCAGGACCGCTTCGAGAAGGAGCACGGCGTCAAGCTCGGCTTCATGAGCTTCTTCGTCAAGGCGGCGGTCGCCGCGCTCAAGCGCTACCCGATCGTCAACGCCAGCGTCGACGGCAACGACATCGTCTACCACGGCTACTTCGACATCGGCATCGCCGTGGGCTCGCCGCGCGGCCTCGTCGTGCCGGTGCTGCGCAGCGCCGACCAGATGAGCTTTGCCGACGTCGAGAAGAAGATCGCCGAGTTCGGCGTCAAGGCGCGCGACGGCAAGCTGAGCATCGACGAGCTCACCGGCGGCACCTTCTCGATCAGCAACGGCGGCGTCTTCGGCTCCATGCTCTCGACGCCGATCATCAACCCGCCGCAGTCGGCGATCCTCGGCGTGCATGCGACCAAGGAGCGCGCCGTGGTCGAGAACGGGCAGATCGTCGTGCGTCCGATGAACTACCTGGCGCTCAGCTACGACCACCGCATCATCGATGGTCGCGAGGCGGTGCTCAGCCTGGTGGCGATGAAGGAAGCGCTGGAAGACCCGGCGCGCCTGCTGTTCGACATCTGAGGACGACGCCATGAGCACCAAGACCTTCGACGTCGTCGTCATCGGCGGCGGCCCGGGCGGCTACATCGCCGCGATCCGGGCGGCGCAGCTGGGGATGAACGTCGCCTGCATCGACGACTGGAAGAACGCCGCCGGCGGTCCCGCGCCGGGCGGCACCTGCACCAACGTCGGCTGCATCCCGAGCAAGGCGCTGCTGCAGTCCAGCGAGCACTACGAGCACGCCGCGAAGCACTTCGGCGAGCACGGCATCGGCTTGTCCGACCTCGCCATCGACGTGAAGAAGATGGTGGCCCGCAAGGACCAGGTGGTCAAGCAGAACAACGACGGCATCCTCTACCTCTTCAAGAAGAACAAGGTCGCGTTCTTCCACGGCCGCGGCTCCTTCGTGAAGGCCGCGGACGGTGGCTACGAGATCGCGGTCGACGGCGCCGAGAAGCAGAGCATCGTCGGCAAGCAGGTGATCGTCGCCACCGGCTCGAGCGCGCGCCCGCTGCCCGGCGTGGCCTTCGACGAGGAGAAGGTGCTGAGCAACGACGGCGCGCTGCGCATCGGCAGCGTGCCGAAGAAGCTGGGCGTGATCGGCTCGGGCGTGATCGGCCTCGAGATGGGTTCGGTCTGGCGGCGCGTCGGCGCCGAGGTCACGGTGCTCGAGGCGATGCCCGGCTTCCTGCCGGCGGCCGACGAGCAGGTCGCCAAGGAGGCGCTGAAGCTGCTCACGCGCCAGGGCCTGAAGATCGAGTTCGGCGTCAAGGTCGGCGGCGTCAAGGTCGGCAAGAAGGGCGTGACTGTCTCCTACACCGACGCCAAGGACAAGGCGCACGAGCTGGAGGTCGACAAGCTCATCGTCAGCATCGGCCGCGTGCCCAACACCGTCGGTCTGAACGTCGAGGCCGTGGGCCTGAAGCTCGACGAGCGCGGCTTCGTCGCCGTCGACGACGACTGCCGCACCAACCTGCCGGGCGTGTGGGCGGTGGGCGACGTCGTGCGCGGCCCCATGCTCGCGCACAAGGCCGAGGAAGAGGGCGTGGCGGTGGCCGAGCGCATCGCCGGCCAGCACGGGCACGTCGACTTCAACCTCATCCCCTTCGTCATCTACACCAGCCCCGAGATCGCCTGGGTCGGCCAGACCGAGCAGGCGCTGAAGGCCGCGGGCCGCGCCTACAAGGCCGGCAGCTTCCCCTTCATGGCCAACGGCCGCGCGCGCGCGCTCGGCGACACCTCCGGCTTCGTCAAGTTCCTCGCCGATGCGGCAAGCGACGAGATCCTCGGCGTGCACATCGTGGGCCCGCTGGCCAGCGAACTCATCGCCGAGGCATGCGTGGCCATGGCCTTCAGGGCAAGCGCCGAGGACATCGCGCGCATCTGCCACGCGCATCCTTCGCTCACCGAGTCGATGAAGGAAGCGGCGCTGGCCGTCGACAAGCGCACGCTCAACTTCTGATCGCGATCCCCCGGGCGCGATCTACGGCGACGGCCAGGCAGGACCTGGCCGTCGCGCTTTTATGATCCTTTGCTTCCATGCCGGTTCGACAGCTCTACGAACAGACCCTGGCCGAGCGCGGCTACGTCGCCGACGAGGCGCAATTGCGCGCCGTCGCCGCGCTCGAACGCTGCGAGAACGAGTGGGCCGACTACAAGGCGCGGCGCAGCAACGCGATCACCAAGCTCATCCGCCACCCGCCGATCCCGCGCGGCGTCTACATGTGGGGCGGCGTGGGCCGCGGCAAGAGCTTCCTGATGGACTGCTTCTTCCAGGCCGTGCCGCTGACGCGCAAGACGCGGCTGCACTTCCACGAGTTCATGCGCGAGGTGCACCGCCAGCTGCAGGACCTCAAGGGCACGGTCAATCCGCTGGACGAGCTCGGCCGCCGCATCGCGCGCCGCTACCGGCTGATCTGCTTCGACGAGTTCCACGTCGCCGACGTGACCGACGCGATGATCCTGCACCGGCTGCTGCAGTCGCTGTTCGACAACCGGGTGAGCATCGTCACGACGAGCAACTTCCACCCCGACGAGCTCTACCCCAACGGCCTGCACCGCGACCGCATCCTGCCGGCGATCGAGCTGCTGAAGGCGCATCTCGAGGTCATCAACGTCGACGCGGGGCACGACTACCGGCGGCGCTCGCTCGAGCAGATGAAGATGTACCACTGGCCGCTGGACGCCGCGGCCGAGGCGGCGTTGAAGCAGGCCTTCGAGCAGCTCGCCGAGGCGCGCGACGAGGACCCGGTGATGCACATCGAGCACCGCGAGCTGCGCGCGCTGCGCCGCGCCGGCGGCGTCGTCTGGTTCGACTTCCGCACGCTCTGCGGCGGCCCGCGCTCGCAGAACGACTACCTCGAGATCGCCTCGCGCTTTCACACCGTGCTGCTCTCGGGCGTGCCGCAGATGCCGCCGCGCCTGGCCAGCGAGGCGCGGCGCTTCACCTGGCTCGTCGACGTGCTCTACGACCGGCACGTCAAGCTCGTGATCTCCGCCGCGGTGCCGGCCGAGCAGCTCTACACCGAAGGGCCGCTCGTGCACGAGTTCCCACGTACCGTCTCTCGCCTTGTGGAGATGCAGACCAACGAGTACCTGGCTCTGGCGCGGCGCGAGGTCGACACCTCGCTGACCTGAGGCCAAGCTCCAGTAGGCCGTGCCCGATGCGCCTGATTGCCGCCCTTGTCCTGATGCTTGGCGCGGGGCTGGTGCCCGCTCCGATCCTGTCTGCGCCGGACGACGTGACCTTGCAGCGGCAGCGGATCGCCGCTGACAGGGCGGCGGTGGAGGCGCAGTATGCGGGGGAGGCGCAACGGTGCCGGCAGCGCTTCGCCGTCAACGACTGCCTGGATGCCGCCCGCCGGCAGCGCCGACAGGCGCTGGCGGCGCTGCAGGAGCAGGAACTCGCACTCGACGAGGCTCTCCGCACGCGCCGCGCCGCCGAGCGCGAGGCGGCGATCGCTCGACATCGGGCCGAGGTGGCGCGGCGCGGCGCCGCGGCGGGCTCGGCTGCCGCTGCGCGAGACGCCGGGTCGAACCCGCCCCCCGGGGCATCGGCCGCGACGCCGGCGGCGGTTCGGTCCAGCCACCCGCCGTCGTCCCCCCGGTCTGCGTCCGAGGGGCCGCCTGCGGCCAGGGCCCCGGTGGCGATTCCGCCGGCAGCGGGCGAGGGCGAAGCGCCGTCGTCCGCCCCGGCTCCTGCTGCGTCGACACCGCGCAGCGCCGCGCAGAGGACGGCGGCGCGATCGGCCGGGACGGCATCGCAAGCCGCTGCGCGTGCGCAGGCCGCGCGGGAACGCAGGGCTCACATCGAAGAGGGCCAGCGGCGCATCCAGGAGCGGCTCGAGAAGCGCGCGGCCAAGGGCCGACAGATCGCGCCGCTGCCGCCGCCACCGGCGTCCGCCCCCGCCGGTGGCTGATCCGCGCCCGGCCGGGGCGTCTGGCCCGCCCCGCCTACTTCAGCGGGTCGACGCGCATCAGCGCGACCGACAGGTTGTCGCCGCCGCCTCGGGCACGCTGCCGCGCCTTGGAGATCAGCATCTCGCCGGCTTCGCGCGGAGGCAGCGCGTGCACGATCGCGCCGATCTCCTTGGGCGTGAAGTAGTGCCAGAGCCCGTCGCTGCAGGCCAGCAGGGTGTCGCCGAAGACCAGCCGCTCGATCCGCCACAAGGCCAGCGGCGGATCGGCCTGCGTGCCCAGGCAGCCGGTAAGCAGGTTCGACTGGGGGTGCGTGTTCGCCGCTTCCTCGCTCAGACGGCCCTCGTCGACCAGGCGCTGGACGAAGGAGTGATCGAGTGTGCGGCGCAGCATCTCCGCGCCGCGGAAGTGATAGACGCGCGAATCGCCCGCGTGCACCGCCCAGGCATCGAGCTCCGGGTTGACGAGGAAGGCGGCGATGGTGCTGTGCGGCTCTTCCTCGGCAGTGATGGCCGTGAGCTTGATCATCAGGTGCGCTTCCATCACCAGCTGGCGCAGCAGATCGGCCGGATCGTCCTGCTGCGGCACGTAGCGCTCGAAGATCTGGCGGCCCGTCAGCAGCACCTGATCGGCGGCCTTGCGGCCCCCGCTCTTTCCGCCCATGCCGTCGGCGACGATCGCCAACGCGCAGCCCTTGATGCGCGCATGGGTGATGATTTCGACCTGATCCTGCTGATAGGCGCGGTCGCCTCTGTGCAGCCCGGTGGCGGCCGTCAGGCGAAAAGCTTGCGCGGCCTGGGCAGTCGGAGTCATGCGGCGAATATAAACTCAGGCCCAGTCTTCATGGCGTGCAGCAATGACCGACAACCTCCATTCCCCGCAGCGTCGCCTGATCGAGTTGCGCATCGAGCACGCCGACCTGGACAACCTCATCGACCACAGCATCGCCGACCCGTCGACCGACGAGCTGGCGCTGCGGCGCCTGAAGAAGCGCCGGTTGGCGCTGCGCGACGAAATCGCGCGGCTCGAGGCCGAGGTTCAGGTCGGCGGTTCGCCCCTGCCCGACGAGCCCGCCTGAAGCGCGCGTGAGCGACGGCCTGCGGGCCCGCACCGAAGCGGTCTTCGCCGTCGGCGGTCCGCTCGCGCAGGCTGATCCCGGCTACAGGCTGCGACCGCAGCAGCTCGAGTTCGCGCGTGCCGTGTGCGACGCGCTGCAGGCGCACGAGGTCCTCGTCGCCGAGGCCGGCACCGGCGTGGGCAAGACCTTTGCCTACCTGGTGCCGTTGCTGCTGAGCGGCCAGCGCGCGCTCGTCAGCACCGCGACCAAGAGCCTGCAGGATCAGCTCTTCCTGCGTGATCTGCCGCGGCTGCTGCAGACCCTCGGCCTGCCGCTGCACACCGCGCTGCTCAAGGGGCGGTCGAGCTACCTCTGCCGGCATCGCCTGCAGCAGGCGCGGCTGAGCGCGCAGCTACCCGACCGCTTCGCGGTGCGGCAGCTCGCGCGCATCGAGGCCTGGGCGCAGCACACGCGCAGCGGCGATCTGGCCGAGGTCGACGGCCTGGATGAGCGCTCGCCGGTGATCCCGCTGGTGACGAGCACGCGCGACAACTGCCTGGGCACCGAGTGCCCGCTCTATCAGCAATGCCACGTCGTGCAGGCGCGGCGCGAGGCGATGGCCGCCGAGCTTGTGGTCATCAACCACCATCTCTTCTTCGCCGACTTGGCGCTGCGCGACAGTGGCGTCGCCGAGCTGCTGCCGACAGTCGACGCGGCCGTCTTCGACGAGGCGCACCAGCTCGTCGACGCCGGTGTGCAGTTTCTCGGGCAGACGCTCGGGACCGCGCAGCTCCTGGATTTCGCCCGCGACCTGCTTGCGGCGGGCAATTCGCAGGCACGGGGCCTGGCGCCCTGGCACGAGCTCGCGAGCGCGATCGAGCAGGGCGCGCGCGAGCTGCGCCTGGCGCTGGCCGGCGAACTGCGCGAGCTGCGGGGCCTGCGCAAGCTGCGCTGGGAGGAGCGGGCAGAGCGCCCCGAGCTCGCCGCGGCGCTGCAAGGGCTGGCGCAGGCATTGCAGGTCGCCGCCGAGGAACTGGGCGGCCAGGCCGCGGCGGGGCCGGACTTCGTGCGCCTGCACGAACGCGCGCTCGAGCTGGACGCACTCGTGCAGCGCTTTGCGCAGCCGATGGCCAGCGCACGCGTGCGCTGGATCGACCTCACGCCGCAGCAGGCGCGGCTCGTCGAGTCGCCGCTGGACATCCGCGAGATGCTCGGTGACGAACGCAGCCGCGCACAGCGGGCGTGGATCTTCACCTCGGCGACACTCGGCGACGACGACGCGCTCTCCTGGTTCACGCGCCAGGCCGGCCTCGAGGACGCGCGAACGCTGCGCGTGCAGAGCCCCTTCGACTACGCCGCGCACGCCCGCGTGTGGGTGCCCGCGCGCATGCCCAAGCCCAACGAGGCTGCGCATCCGGCCGCCGTGGGGACGCTGGCGGCGCGCTGCGCGCACGCGCTGCAGGGACGCTTGTTCGTGCTGACGACGACCCTGCGCGTGCTGCCGCCGATCGCCGAGGCGCTGCAGCGCGAGGCCGAGCGCCTGGGCGCCGACCTGCAGGTGCTGCGCCAGGGTGCGCAGCCGCGGCGGGCGCTGCTGCAGCAGTTCGGCGACGGGCGCGGCCGCGTGCTCGTCGGGTCGCACAGTTTCTGGGAAGGCATCGACATCCCGGGCGACGCGCTGCAATGCGTGCTCATCGACAAGCTGCCGTTCCCGCCGCCGGACGACCCGCTGGTGCAGGCTCGGGTCAAGCAGCTGCAGGAGCAGGGGCGCAACGCGTTCGATGAGGTGCACGTCGCGGAGGCCGCGGTCGCGCTCAAGCAGGGGGCAGGACGCCTGATCCGCTCGGAGACCGACCACGGTCTGCTGGTGATCTGCGACCCGCGGCTGCGGTCGATGGGCTACGGCCGGCGGCTGATGGCGGCGCTGCCGCCGATGGGCGTGGTCGAGGAGGAGGACCAGGCGCTGGACTGGCTTGCGCTGCTGGCCACGATGCACGAGACCGAGTCGGTCACCAGAAGCGCCACCAGGGTCTGGCCTCGGCCTGCGACCTGGCACCCGGGATGAAGCGGCTCTCGGGGTAATTCGTGCGCAGCACGCGCTCGGCCGCCTCGCGCAGCTCGGGGAGACTCAGCTTCGCGTAGCTCTGCGCCATGATGTGCAGCGCCTCCTCGACCGCCGGCGACTGCTGGTAATCGGTCACCGCCTGCTGTGCCCGATTGGCCGCGGCGACGTAGGCGCCCCGGTTGTAGTAGTAGCGCGCGACGTGCACCTCGTAGGCGGCCAGCGAGTTCACGATGTAGTCCATGCGCAGCCGCGCGTCGGCGGCGTAGCGCGACGCCGGGAACTGGTCGACGAGCTGCTTGAAGGCCTGCCAGGCGTCGCGCGAGGCGCGCTGGTCGCGCTCCGACAGATCCTGCCGGCTCAGGCTGCCGAACAGCCCGACGTTGTCGTTGAAGTTGATCACCCCGCGCAGGTAGAGCGCATAGTCCAGCGCCGGGCTCGAGGGGTTGTACTTGATGAAGCGGTCGACGGTGGCCAGCGCCTGCGCCCTGTCGTTGGCCTTCCAGTGCGCATAGGCCAGGTCCAGCTGCGACTGCTGTGCCAGCAGCGTTCCCGCACCGCGCCCCTCGACGCGCTCGAGCGCCTTGATCGCGCGTTCGTAGCTGCCGGCGTTCAGCTCCTCGCGGGCCTCTGCATACAATTTCTCGGCGCTGCGGCCGGCGAATTCGTCCGGGCGATCGGTCGCGCACGCTGCCAGCAGCAGCGCTGCGGCGGCGGCGAGGAGGGCCGCGGCATGAGGACGCGAGGCGCGCTGCGCCGGTCTGAATGGCTGCATCGGTGCGGTCGTGGCGGGCGTGCGGGAGCAGCGCGCGCCATGCGGTATCGGGAGGGCGCCGGATTATAGGAAGCCGATGAACGCTCGCGAGGAAACCGACCCCGCCGTCGGCGAACGCCACCTGGAAGACGCCGAACCGGGTGCGGGCGAGGCCGAGCAGAGGCGCTTCGAGATCGACCTTGCCGGGCATGGCGAGCGCCTGGACAGGCTGCTCGCGCGCGCGGCTCCGGAGTTCTCGCGCAGCCACCTGCAGGGACTGGTCACGGCCGGGCACGTGCTGGTCGATGGGCAGCCGTGCACGCACAACGCGCGCCGGCTGCGCAGCGGGCAGGCGGTGCGGGTGACGCTCGTCCCCACAGCCGAGAGCCAGGCTTTCCGACCGCAGCCGATGCCGCTTTCGATCGTCTTCGAGGACGAGCAGATCCTCGTCGTCGACAAGCCGGCGGGCCTGGTCGTGCATCCGGCCGCGGGCAACTGGAGCGGCACGCTGCTCAACGGGCTGCTGGCGCACCACGGTCCGGCTTCGCGCCTGCCGCGCGCGGGCATCGTGCATCGCCTGGACAAGGACACTTCGGGCTTGGTGGTCGTCGGCAAGACGCAGGAGGCGGTGACGGCGCTGGTGCGCGACATCGCCGCGCGCCGCGTGCAGCGTGAGTACCTGGCGATCGCCTGGGGCGAGCTGCAACCGCCGGTGCAGCGCATCGAGGCGCCGATCGGCCGTGATCCGGTGCAGCGCACGCGCATGGCGGTGGTGGCGGGCGGCAAGCCGGCGCGCACCGATGTCGAGGTTCGGGCCCTGCGCGACGGTTTTTCGGCACTGCGCTGTCGTCTGCACACGGGGCGCACGCACCAGATCCGCGTGCATCTGGCCTGGCGCGGGCACCCGCTGGTGGCCGACGCGCTCTACGGCGGCCGGCCGGCGCTGGGCCTGCAGCGCCAGGCGCTGCACGCCACGCGCCTGGCCTTCGAGCACCCGCTCTCACGCCGGCCGATGGGTTTCGACTGCCCGCCGCCGCCGGACTTTGCCGCCGCCTGGATGTGGATCGTCGGGACGTGACCGCGCGTGGCGCGGCCCGGCGGCGCTACAATGCATCCGCACGCGCCCTTGCGGCGCCGGCAGCGAAGGCCCCCTGGACGGGTGGGCCATGTCCCCGGCGATTCGGCGGCCCCGCGTGTTGCGAGCGCCTGAACCCGTCGACGGTCGACCGCGGCCCACGAGGCTGCAAGCGCACGGACGGCAGGCCCGCTCCGATTCCACAACCTGCCCTGGCAGGCCGAGCGCGTACCGAGCGCAACGGCTGCAGGTCCGCGATGACTCCTCCTGGCGCCAAGGCCGAGTTGGCGCGAAACCGATCGAGATGACCAGCGCCGAAGCCAAGCGCATTCTTGAAGCTGCCCTGCTGTGCGCGCAGATGCCGATGTCCCTGCGCGAGATGCGCGTGCTCTTCGACGAGCAGGTCGGCGCCGACACGCTGCGGATGCTGCTCGATCAGCTCGCGCGCGACTGGGAGGAGCGCGGCATCGAGCTGGTCGCGCTCGCGGGCGGCTGGCGCTTTCAGAGCCGGCCGGAACTGCGCGAATACCTGGACCGGCTGCACCCCGAGAAGCCGCCGAAATACTCGCGCGCGGCGATGGAGACGCTGGCCATCGTCGCCTACCGCCAGCCGGTGACTCGCGGCGACATCGAGGACATCCGCGGCGTCACCGTCAGCTCGCAGATCGTCAAGCAGCTCGAGGACCGCGGCTGGATCGAGGTCATCGGCCACCGCGAGGCACCGGGCCGACCGGCGCTCTACGCGACCACGCAGCAGTTCCTCTCCGATCTGGGGCTGGCGTCGCTGGACCAGCTCCCGCCGCTCGGCGGCGATGACGGCGCGGTCGATGCCGCAGCGCTGAGCGCGCTGCAGGCGCAGGGCTCGCTGCTTGGCGACGAGCAGGCGCATCTGCCGCTGGACGACGCGACGGCAGCGCAGGCCGCGGACCCTGCCCAGGCGGGGGAGGCCGTCCCGGCATCGATCACCCCGGTGCGGCTGCAGCCGGCGCACGACGATGGCCCGGACTCGGCGGGCACCGCGGACGCGGCCGTGCCGGAACCGCGCCCTCCCGATCCTGCGCCAGGCGCGTCCGACGCGGACGAGCACGACATCGACCTGCAGCCCGACCAGGTCCCCGAACCCACGACCGACGAGCAAGCATGAACGATCACGATCCCCGAGAGCTGGCGCCAGCCGGCGTCGACGCGCCGTCGGGTGGCGATGCGGCCGAAGCACCGGCCAAGCCCCGGCGCCGGCGTGCGGCACCCAAAACCGCAATGACCGCTACGGCCGCAACGGCCGTAGCCGCCGTAGCGGCGGAGGCGACGTCGCCGGACGCCGCGACCCTCGCACCGCGGCTGCCGCCACCGTCGGAGGAGGCCGCAGCCAAGCGCGTGCGCGCGCGGCGATCACGCAGGCCGGACGCCCTGACGGAAGCCGTGACGGAAGCCGTGACGGTCCCTGCCGCGCTCGAGCCGCTTGGCGAAGCTTGCGCAGCTGCGGCCGTGGCGATCACGTCGGGAGAGTCTTCGACATTGCTGGAGCCCGCAGCGCCGCTTGTTCCCGCCGGCATGGATGCGCCACCGGCCGCCGGCGAAGCGCTCGGGTCCGAGGTACCGGAACCGGTGCGCGCCGAGCATGGCGCTGCCGCAGCAGAGGGCGCACGCGAAGGCAGCCGACGCCGCCGCAACCGTCGCAACCGCCGCGACCGGCCGCCGCGCGAGGAGCGCGGGGATGCCGCGGCATCATCGAGCGACGCGGGTGCCGAAGGCCACGGAGCTGTCCACGAGGGAACGCCGCCCCTCATTGCGCTGCCGCCGGCCGACCCCGCCGAGCTCTTTGCCGAAGTCCTTTCGGGCGCTTTCGACGCCGAGCCGTCGGAAGCTCTGGCGCAGGGAGCGCCCGTTGCGGCGCCCAGGCGCGTTCTCGCGCCCGAGCCCGATGCACCCAAGCTGCACAAGGTGCTGGCGCAGGCGGGCATCGGCTCGCGCCGCGACATGGAGCAGTGGGTGCTCGAAGGTCGGGTCACGGTCAACGGCGAGCCGGCGCACACGGGGCAGCGCATCTCCTTCGGCGACCGCGTCGCCATCAACGGCAAGCCGGTGAAGCTGCGCATCGCGCCGCCGCCGCCGCGCGTGCTCGCCTACCACAAGCCGGCGGGCGAGGTCGTCACCCACGACGACCCGCAGCAGCGGCCGACGGTCTTTCGCCGCCTGCCGCGGCTGGCGCACGGCAAGTGGCAGTCGGTGGGGCGTCTGGACATCAATACCGAAGGCCTGCTGCTGTTCACCAACTCGGGGGAGCTGGCCAACCAGCTGATGCACCCGCGCTTCGGCGTCGAGCGCGAGTACGCGGTGCGCTCGCTCGGCGTGCTCGACGAGGCGGCGCGCCAGCGCCTGCTCGAAGGCGTCGAGATCGACGGTCAGCGCGCGTCCTTCGTCTCGATCGAGGACGGCGGCGGCGAAGGCGTCAACCACTGGTACCGTGTCGTGATCACCGAGGGCCGCAACCGCGAGGTGCGCAAGCTCTTCGAAGCCGTCGGCCACGCGGTGAGCCGGCTCATCCGCATCCGCTACGGTTGCGTCGTGCTGCCGCGCGGGCTCAGGCGTGGGGTCTGGGTCGACCTGCCCGAGGCGGACGTGCGGGCCTTGCGCCGGCTCACCGGGACCGAGCGTCCGCGCAGCGACGGCGCCGAAGGTGGACGCAGCGGCGAGCGCAGCAAGCGGGGCCGGCGTGGCGGCGCGCGGCGCGATGGGCCGCGCGACCGCGCGTTCGAGCCCGGGATGCAGGCCGATCGCGCGGCGCGCGCCGACCACGACGACGACGGGCCGATGCACATCCCCAACCCGCTGCAGCAGACCTACGACAAGCGCTTCGTCCAGCAGGCACGCCGCCCGCAGCGCGACTACGACGAGGACGGTCCCATCCCCAACCCGCTGCAGCAGACTTACGACAAGCGTGCGCTGCAGCGCGAGCGCACGCCGCGGCGCGAACTGCCCGAGGACGGCCCGATCCCCAACCCGCTGCAGCAGACCTACGACCGCCGCTTCGTGCAGAAGGCCGGTGGCGGACCGGCCGGCGGCGGTGCGCGCGGGCCCCGGGGCGCCAGCCGCGGCAGTGGCGGCGGTGCGCGCCAGCCCGACCCGATGCAGACGACGATGGGCTATCTCGGTGCCGACGCGCTGCGCGGCAAGGCCGGCAAAGGCAGCAAGAGCAGCAAGAGCAGCAAGAGCGGCCGCCGCCCGGGCAGCAAGCGCGGCGGCCGGGGCGGAGCCAGGGGGCGTTGACCCGGGCGCCGCGAACTAAAATCGACAGTTTGTTTCCGATTCACCAAGGAGAACATGAATGGCGCTTGAACGCACCCTCTCGATCATCAAGCCCGACGCCGTCGCGAAGAACGTCATCGGGCAGATCTACGCGCGCTTCGAGGGCGCGGGGCTGAAGATCGCCGCGGCGCGAATGGTCCACCTCTCGCGCGGCGAGGCCGAGGCCTTCTACGGCGTGCACAAGGGTCGTCCGTTCTTCGAGGACCTGGTCAAGTTCATGATCTCCGGCCCGGTGATGGTGCAGGTGCTCGAAGGCGAGAACGCGATCGCGAAGAACCGCGAGCTGATGGGCGCCACCGACCCGAAGAAGGCCGACAAGGGCACCATCCGCGCCGATTTCGCCGAGAGCATCGACGCCAACGCCGTGCACGGCTCGGATGCACCCGAGACGGCGACGGTCGAGGTCGCGTTCTTCTTCCCCGGGATGAACATCTACAGTCGCTGAGGCGAAGCGGCGCCCTTGCGCTGCTGCCCCCTGCACCCCCGCGCCGCCGAACCCTTGCGATGACCGCCGTCAACCTGCTCGATTTCGACCTCGATGCGCTCGCGTCGTGGTGTGCGCAGATCGGCGAGAAGCGCTTTCGTGCGCAGCAGCTCTTTCGCTGGATCCATCAGAAGGGGCAGGCCGATTTCGAGCAGATGACCGACCTCGCGCGCTCGCTGCGCGAGAAGCTGGCCGCGCATGCGCAGGTGCGCGCGCTCGTTCCGACGAGCGAGCACCGCTCGGCCGACGGCACGGTCAAGTGGCTCTTCGACGTCGGCGGCGGCAACGCGATCGAGACCGTCTACATCCCCGAGGACGATCGCGGCACGCTGTGCATCAGCTCGCAGGCCGGCTGCGCGGTCGGCTGCCGCTTCTGCGCCACCGGTCATCGGGGTTTCAGCCGCAACCTGACGACCGGCGAGATCGTCGCCCAGCTCTGGCATGCCGAGCACACGCTGCGGCGGCAGCTCGGCCTGGCTGCGGGCGAACGCGCGATCACCAATGTCGTGATGATGGGCATGGGCGAGCCGCTGCAGAACTACGGCGCGCTCGTGCCCGCGCTGCGCGTGATGCTCGACGACCACGGTTACGGCCTGTCGCGGCGCCGCGTGACCGTCTCGACCTCCGGCATGGTGCCGATGATCGAGCGGCTGCGCGAGGACTGCCCGGTCGCGCTGGCGGTCTCGCTGCACGCGCCCGACAACGCGCTGCGCGATGCGCTCGTGCCGCTGAACCGCAAGTACCCGCTGGCCGAGCTGATGCAGGCTTGCAGCGACTATCTCGAGCGCGCGCCGCGCGACTTCATCACCTTCGAGTACTGCATGCTGGATGGCGTCAACGACAGCCCCGAGCAGGCGCGCGCGCTGGTCGAGCTCGTGAACGGTCGCGGTCCGGCCGCCGTGCCGGGCCTGCGGGTTCCGTGCAAGTTCAACCTGATCCCCTTCAATCCGTTCCCGGATTCGGGACTCGCCTGTTCGCCGCGCGAGCGCGTGCAGGCCTTCGCCCGCGTGCTGCAGGAGGCCGGGATCGTGACGACGATCCGCAAGACCCGTGGTGACGACATCGACGCCGCCTGCGGTCAGCTCGCGGGCGAGGTGCGCGACCGCACCAACGTGCGCGTGCGGCTTCAGCGTCGCCGCGACGGTGGCGTCGAGGCCGTGCCGACGGCGGCGGAGCTTCGAGCGTGATGGCGCTGCTGCGCTTGCCGCTGGCCGCGGGCCTGGTCACCGCTGCACTGCTGCTGGCCGGATGCGCGACCGGCCCGATCAGCGCCGAGCACGAGGTCCGCACCGAGTCCGACCGCAGCAGCGCCGAGCGGCGGGCGCACGTGCGGCTGGAGCTTGCCGCGGCCTACTTCGGGCGCGGCCAGGCGACGACCGCGCTCGACGAAGTCAAGCTCGCACTGGCGGCCAAACCGGACCTGGCGGAGGCTTACAACCTGCGCGGGCTCATCTATGCCAGCATGGGTGAGGCGGCACTGGCCGAGCAGAGCTTCCAGCACGCGCTGCAGCTTGCGCCGCGCAACGGCAGTGCACTGCACAACTACGGCTGGTTCCTGTGCCAGCAGCGCCGCTTCGACGACGCGCAGTTGCGCTTCGATGCGGCGCTGGACGCGCCCGGCTACGCCGATGCCGCGCGCACGCTGATGGCGCAGGGCGTGTGCCTGGCACGGGCCGGCCGCTGGGCCGACGCCGAGGCGCGCCTGGGGCGTGCCTTCGAGCTCGACCCGGCCAGCCCCGCGATCGCGTTCGCCTTCTCCGAGGTGCTCTATCAGCGCGGCGAGTACGAGCGCGCGCGTTTCTACGTGCGGCGCATCAACGGACAGTCCGAGCAATCGAATGCGCAGTCGCTGTGGCTGGCTGCGCGCATCGAGCGGCGACTGGGCAACAGCGCCGGGGTCGAGGATTTCGGCCGGCAGTTGCGTCAGCGCTTTCCCGCCTCGCCCGAAGCGCTGCGGCTGTCGCGCGGCCAGTTCGACGACTGAGGAATGAGCGAGCCCTTGCCGGAACCCGCCGGCCGCGACGCCGACAGCGGCGCAGCGCCGCAGGCGCCGCGCAGCGCCGGGGCCATGCTGCGCGCCGCGCGCGAGCGCGAAGGCCTGCACCTGGCCGTGCTCGCCGCGACGATCAAGGTTTCGCCCGCCAAGCTGCAGGCGCTCGAACAGGACCGCTACGACGAACTGCCCAACGCGACTTTCGCGCGCGCGCTGGCGCAGTCCGTGTGTCGCTGCCTGAAGATCGATCCGCGGCCCGTGCTCGCCCTGTTGCCGCAGCCCGATGCGCCTCCGCTCGAGGCCGCGGTCGGCCGCATCAACGCGCCGTTCCACGAGCGCGGCGGGCGCGCCGAAGGCCAGGGCCTGGCGCGTGTCAGCAAACCGATGTTCTGGGCCGGCGGCTTGCTGCTGCTGGCGGCGATCGTCATCGCGCTCCTGCCGGGTTCGGTGCTCGAAGGACTGAGCCTGCGCCCGACGCCGCCGGCGTCGGGCCCGGCCTCGGACGCGGCGACCGATGCGACCGATGCGGCGGGTGCGACGGCCGCCGATGGCACGCTGCAAGCGCAGCCGCACAGCCCGCCGGAAATCGAGGCGCAGGACCGGCCGCAGAACCGGCCGCAGGCCGCAGCGCCGGCGGTCGCGACGGCGGCGTCGGCGCTGCCGCCGGCCGAAGCCGCGAGCCCGGCGCCGGGCATGCCCGGGCTTGACGCCGCGACAGCGGCTGCGCCACCTGCGTCGGTGGCGCAGCCGCTCGCGGCGACGCCGCCGGCAGCCGAGGGTCTGCTGTCGCTGCGCGCCAGTGCCGACAGCTGGATCGAGGTCGTCGACGCGCAGGAACGCATCCTCTTCTCGCGCGTGCTGCGCGCCGGCGAAACGGCGCTGCTGGATGGGCGGCCGCCGCTGCACCTGCGCATCGGCAATGCCGCGGCGACGACGGTACTGCTGCGCGGTGAGCCGGTGGATCTCGCGCCGCACACGCGCGTCAACGTCGCGCGCCTCGAGCTGCGCTGACACCACGGCTTTCAGATGAACGATCCGACCGAGCTCTACATCGCCAGCACCGCCCCGGCGCGACGGCCCACGCGCCAGGCGCGCGTGGCCTGGGGCCAGCGCGTCGTCACCCTCGGTGGCGACGCGCCGGTGCGCGTGCAGTCGATGACCAACACCGACACCGTCGACGTGATCGCGACCGCGATCCAGGTCCGGCAGCTCGCGCAGGCGGGCTCCGAGCTGGTGCGCATCACCGTCAACACGCCCGAGGCGGCCGCGGCGGTGCCTCATATCCGCGAGCGGCTGGACCGGATGGGCGTGGATGTTCCGCTCATCGGCGACTTCCACTACAACGGGCACCGGCTGCTGAGCGAGTTCCCCGCCTGTGCCGAAGCGCTGTCCAAGTACCGCATCAATCCCGGCAACGTCGGCAAGGGCGAGAAGAAGGACAGGCAGTTCGCGCAGATGATCGAGGTCGCGACGCGCCTCTCCAAGTGCGTGCGCATCGGCGTCAACTGGGGCAGCCTGGACCAGGAGCTGCTGGCCGGGATGATGGATGCGAACGCGCGTCGCACCGAACCCTGGGACGCCAAGCAGGTGATGTACGCGGCGCTGGTGCAGTCGGCGATCGGGTCGGCGGAGTACGCGCGTGAGCTCGGGATGGACCCGGACCAGATCGTGATCAGCTGCAAGGTCAGCGGCGTGCAGGACCTGGTGGCCGTCTACCGGGCCCTGGCCGAGCACTGCGACTACGCGCTGCACCTGGGCCTGACCGAAGCCGGAATGGGCACCAAGGGCACGGTGGCGTCTTCGGTCGCGCTGGCGCTGCTGCTGCAGGAGGGCATCGGCGACACCATCCGCGTGAGCCTGACGCCGCAGCCCGGCGAGCCGCGTACGCAGGAGGTCGTCGTCGCGCTCGAAGTCCTGCAGGCGCTCGGCCTGCGTGCCTTCAACCCGAGCGTCACCGCGTGCCCCGGCTGCGGCAGGACCACGAGCACCGTGTTCCAGGAGCTGGCCAAGCAGATCGACGATCACCTGCGCGAGATGATGCCGAGCTGGCGTGAGCGCTACCCCGGCGTCGAGCGGCTGAAGATCGCGGTGATGGGCTGCATCGTCAACGGTCCCGGCGAGAGCAAGCATGCCGACATCGGCATCAGCTTGCCGGGTACCGGTGAGGCGCCGGCGGCCCCGGTCTTCATCGATGGCCAGAAGGCGACGACGCTGCGCGGCGAGCACATCGCCGAGGAGTTCCACCGCCTCGTTGCCGACTACATCGAGCGCCGCTTCGGCGTCTCCCGATCGATCCCGAACGATTCCCATGGCTGAACCGATCCGGGCCGTCAAGGGCATGAACGACATCCTGCCGCCCGACTCCGGGCGCTGGGAGTGGTTCGAGGACAAGGTGCGCGCGCTGATGCGCCGCTACGGCTACCAGAACGTGCGCGTGCCGATCGTCGAACCGACGCCGCTCTTCGTGCGGGGGCTGGGCGAGGTTACCGACATCGTCGAGAAGGAGATGTACTCCTTCGTCGACAGCATGAACGGTGACCCGCTGACCCTGCGGCCCGAGGGCACGGCCGGCGTCGTGCGCGCGGCGATCGAGCACTCGATGCTCTACGAGGGCGGCAAGCGGCTCTACTACATCGGCCCGATGTTCCGCCACGAGAAGCCGCAGCGCGGGCGCTACCGGCAGTTCCACCAGGTCGGGGTGGAGGCGCTCGGCCACGGGGGGCCCGACGTCGACGCCGAGGTGATCCTGATGGCGCGCGCGCTCTGGCGCGACCTGGGCCTGGCGGACGTGCAGCTCGAGCTCAACAGCCTGGGCCAGAGCCACGAGCGCCAGGCGCACCGGCAGGCGCTGATCGCCTACCTGCAGGCGCACGAGGGCGAGCTCGACGCCGACTCGCGGCGGCGCCTGCACAGCAACCCGCTGCGCATCCTCGACACCAAGAATCCGGCGCTGCAGGCGCTGGTCGAGGCTGCGCCGCGGCTGATGGATTTCCTCGGCGAAGCGTCGCTCGCGCATTTCGACGCGGTGCGCGCGGCGCTCGACGCGGTCGGCCAGCCCTACCGCATCAACCCGCGCCTGGTGCGCGGCATGGACTACTACAACCTCACCGTCTTCGAGTGGACGACGACGCAGCTCGGCGCGCAGGGCACGATCTGCGGCGGCGGGCGCTACGACGGCCTGTTCGAGCTGCTGGGTGGCAAGCCCGCACCGGCGGTGGGCTGGGGCATGGGCATCGAGCGCGTGCTCGACCTGGTGCAGCAGCAAGGTCTGGTGCCGCCGCCCGTGCCGCCGTCGGTCTACGCGGTGATCCCGGATGCCGCCGCGCTGCCGCGTGCGGTGGCCTGCGTCGAGGCCTTGCGCGCGGCCGGCGTCGACGTGCTGATGCACGCCGGCGGCAAGGAGGGTCCGGGCAGCATGAAGGCGCAGTTCAAGCGTGCCGACGCCAGCGGCGCACGCTACGCGCTCGTCTTCGGCGCCGACGAGCTCGCCGTCGGCGAGGTCGCGGTGAAGCCGCTGCGCGACGCCGCCGCGGCGCAGGTGCGCCGGCCCCTGGGGGCCGAGGCGAGCTGGGCCGCCGAGCTGCAGCACCCATAATCCGACGCTTTGTCCTGCCGCGCCCCGGAGCACGAATGGCCACCTCCCTCGACCTGCAGGAGCAGGAACAGATCGACGCCCTGAAGGCGTTCTGGAAGCAGTACGGCAACCTGATCACCTGGGTACTCATCCTCGCGCTCGGTGCCTTCGCGGCCTGGAACGGCTGGAACTGGTGGCAGCGCGAGCAGGCCGCCAAGGCCGGTGCAATGTACGAGGAGCTGGACCGAGCGGTGCTCGCCGGCGACGCGCAGAAGGTCGCGCGCGTCTTCGCCGACCTGAAGGAGCGCTATCCAGGCACCGCGTTCGCCTGGCAGGGGGCGCTGACCGCCGCGAGACTGCAGCTCGAGAAGGGCGACGTCGACGGCGCCCGTACGGCTCTGGCCTGGGTCGCGGAGCATGCCGGCGACGAGGAGTCCAGGACGCTCGGACGGCTGCGGCTGGCCGCCGTACTGCTGCAGGCGCGGCAGTACGACCAGGCGCTGGCCGAACTCGATCAGGCCAAGGCGCCGAGCTTCGAGGCGCTGGTCGCCGACCGTCGCGGCGACGTGCTGCAGGCCGCGGGTAAGCGCGAGGAAGCCCGCGCCGCCTACGAGCGCGCCTATGCGGCGATGGACGACAAGCTCGATTACCGCAAGCTCGTCGAGGCCAAGCTGATCTCGCTGGGCGGCAACCCGAGCGGCGGCGCGGTCGCAGCAGCCGCGGCTGCGGCAGCGAGCCGGTGATGGGCGTGCGCCTGCGTCGGACCGCAAGGACGGTCGCTCTGACCGGGGCGCTGGCCGTGATGCTGGGGGGACTGCTGGGCGGGTGCTCGGCCGACAAGCCCAAGCCGGCGCCGCTGCAGAGCTACACGCAGACGCTGTCGATGCGCACGCTCTGGTCCGCGCAGCTCGGCAGCGTCGATTTCCCGCTGGCGCTGGTTGCGCGCAACGGGCAGCTGCTCGCGGCCTCGTCGGGCGGCAGCATCGCCGCCTTTGATGCGCAGAGCGGCGCCCAGGCCTGGCGCGCCGAGGTCGGCGCGCCGCTGGTCGCCGGCGTCGGCAGCGACGGCCGCTTCGCGGCGGCGGTGACGCGCAACAACGAGGTTCTCGCGGTCGAGAACGGGCGCGTGCTGTGGAAGCAAAGGATCCCCGCGGCGGTGGTCACTGCGCCGCTGGTGGCCGGAGAGCGTGTGTTCGTGCTCGCGGTCGATCGCAGCGTGCACGCCTTCGATGCACTGGACGGCCGCCGGCTGTGGAGCTTCCAGCGGCCGGGCGACGCGCTCACGCTCGCGCAGCCGGGCGTGCTGATGCCGGCGCACAACCAGATCGTCGTCGGGCAGGGCGGTCGCATGCTGGCGCTCGACGCGCTGCGCGGCACCGTCAACTGGGACGTCGCGGTCGGCACGCCGCGCGGAACGAACGAAGTCGAGCGCCTGGCCGATCTCGTAGGCCCCGCCGCCCGCGAAGGCGACCGCGCCTGCGTGCGCTCGTTCCAGAACGCCGTCGGCTGCGTTGACCTGGCCCGCGGAACGCTGCTGTGGACGCGCACGAGCGGCGGCACGATGGCGGTGGCGCAGGACGCCGGTCAGGTCTACGGCGCCGACGCCAGCGACCGCGTGACAGCCTGGAAGGCCGACAGCGGTGAACTGGCCTGGACCAACGAGACGCTCGTCAACCGCGGCCTGAGTGGTGCGGCCGTGCTCGGATCCTCGGTGGTCTTCGGCGACGGCGAGGGCCTGCTGTACTTCCTCTCGGCGACCGACGGCAGCCTGCAGCTGCGCCTGTCCACCGACGGCAAGGCGGTGGTCGGCACGCCCTTGCGCGTCGGCGACACGCTCTACGTCGTCACGCGCGGCGGCGGCTTGTTCGCCTTCGGAGCGCGCTGAACGCGCCGGGGCGATGAAGCCCGTCGTCGCGCTCGTCGGCCGCGCCAACGTCGGCAAGTCGACGCTCTTCAACCGCATCACGCAATCGCGCGACGCGATCGTCGCCGACTTCCCGGGCCTGACGCGCGACCGCCACTACGGCGATGCGCGCCTGGGCACGCGCGAGTTCATCGTCGTCGACACCGGCGGCTTCGAGCCCGAGAAGCCCAGCGGCGTCGTCGCCGAAATGGCGCGGCAGACGCGCCAGGCGGTGGCCGAGGCCGATGTCGTCATCTTCGTCACCGACCTGCGCGCCGGGCTCTCGGGGCAGGACCACGACATCGCCCGCTTCCTGCGCAGCAGCGGCAAGAAGGTCGTGCTCGCGGTCAACAAGGCCGAGGGCATGGCCGATTCGCCGCGCATGGCCGAGTTCCACGAGCTGGGCATCGGTGCGCCGCACGCGGTCTCCGCAGCGCACGGGCAGGGCGTTCGCAGCCTGCTCGAGGCGGCGCTCGCCGACCTGGTCTTCGAGCACGACGAGGCCGAACCGGAAGCGGCCGGGGCAGGCGCAGGACCTGGCGACGATGAAGCGGCGCAGGTGGCGCAGACGGCCCGGATGGCGCAGCCGGCCGTCGATGGCGTCATCCGGCTCGCGGTCGCCGGGCGTCCCAACGTGGGCAAGTCCACGCTGATCAACGCCTGGCTCGGCGAGGAGCGGCTCGTCGCCTTCGACCAGCCGGGAACGACGCGCGACGCGATCCGCGTGCCCTTCGAGCGCGGCGGGCGACGCTACGAGCTCATCGACACCGCCGGCCTGCGGCGCAAGGGCAAGGTGTTCGAGGCGGTGGAGAAGTTCTCGGTCGTGAAGACGCTGCAGGCGATCGCCGAGGCGCATGTGGTCGTGCTGCTGATCGACGCGACCGAAGGCGTGAGCGAGCAGGATGCGCACATCGCCGGCTACATCCTCGATTCCGGACGCGCGGTGGTCGTCGCGCTGAACAAATGGGACGCCACCGACGCCTACCAGCGCCAGATGCTCGAACGCTCGGTGCAGACGCGCCTGGCCTTCCTGAAGTTCGCCGCGGTGGTGCCGATCTCGGCCGCGCGGCGGCAGGGGCTGTCGGCACTGTGGAAGGCGATCGCCCAGGCGCACGCTTCGGCGACGATGAGGCTGCCCACGCCGGTGCTCACGCGGCTGCTGCACGAAGCCGTGCAGCACCAGCAGCCGCGCCGCGCCGGGCGCTTCCGGCCCAAGCTGCGCTATGCGCATCAGGGCGGGACGAATCCGCCGCGCGTCGTCGTCCACGGCAACAGCCTGGAGCATGTCACCGAGGCCTACAAGCGCTATCTGGAGGGGCGCATCCGCGCGCATTTCGGGCTCGTCGGCACGCCGCTGCGCATCGAGATGCGCAGCGGCACCAATCCCTACGACGAGCGTTGAAACCTCGTCGTCGGGCCTGTGATCCAAGCCTTACGCAAGCTCGCGGTCTGCACGGCCTTGGCGTATGGCGACGCCTGCCTTTCGGTGTGCTGTGTTAACGTGAGCGGTCTTACAAAGTCATCACGGAGCATATCGTGAGCAACAAAGGCCAACTCCTGCAAGATCCCTTCCTGAACCTGCTGCGCAAGGAGCACGTTCCGGTCTCGATCTACCTCATCAACGGCATCAAGCTGCAAGGCCACATCGAGTCCTTCGACCAGTATGTGGTCCTGCTGCGCAATACCGTGACGCAGATGGTCTACAAGCATGCGATCTCCACGGTCGTGCCGGGCCGGGCCGTCAACTTCCACCCGCACGAGCCTGCCGACGCCAGCTGAGCGCCGCCCCGAACGGCCGGCGCCCCGGACCGCGAGGGATGCCACCTCGTCCCCAGCGAAGACACCTTGACCGAGACAGCGACCTCGAAGACGAGCTCCAGCACCGACGAAACCGCGCCGCACGCCGTCCTGGTGGGCGTGGACCTCGGCGGCAGCGTGCCCTTCGACGAGACGCTCGACGAGCTGGCACAGCTCGCCGAATCCGCCGGCGATGTCGTCGTCGGCCGCGTGCTGGCACGCCGCCCGGCACCCGATCCGGCGCTCTTCGTCGGCCGCGGCAAGGCCGACGAGATCAAGGCGCTGGTCGCCGCGACCTCGGCGCACGGCGTGATCTTCGACCAGGCGCTGAGCCCCGCGCAGCAGCGCAACCTCGAACGCTACCTGGGCGTGCCGGTGGCCGACCGCACGGCGCTGATCCTGGACATCTTCGCGCAGCGCGCGCAGAGCCACGAGGGCAAGCTGCAGGTGGAGCTCGCGCAGCTGCAATACCAGGCGACACGGCTGGTGCGCCGCTGGTCGCACCTGGAGCGCCAGCGCGGGGGCATCGGCACGCGCGGCGGTCCGGGCGAGGCGCAGATCGAGCTCGACCGGCGCATGATCGGCAACCGCATCCGCTCGCTCAAGGAGCGGCTGGAGCGCGTCAAGCGCCAGCGCGGCACGCAGCGCCGTGCGCGTGAGCGTCGCGGTGTCTTCCGCGTTTCCCTCGTCGGTTACACCAACGCGGGCAAGACCACGCTCTTCAACGCGCTGGTCAAGGCGCGTGCCTACGCCGCCGACCAGCTCTTTGCGACGCTGGACACGACGACGCGCTCGCTGTGGCTGCAGGACGCGGGCTGCAGCGTGTCGCTGTCGGACACGGTCGGCTTCATCCGCGACCTGCCGCACAAGCTCGTCGAGGCCTTCGAGGCGACGTTGCAGGAGGCCGCGCAGGCCGACCTGCTGCTGCACGTGATGGACGTCTCGAGCCCCGAGATGCTCGAGCAGCGGATCGAGGTCGAGCGCGTGCTCGACGAGATCGGCGCGGGACAGATCCCGCAGGTATGGGTCTGCAACAAGTGCGACCTGCTCGCCGAGGGGCAACGCCCGCGGGTCGCCGCCGACTGGGTCGAGGTGCGGCCCGGCGTGCGCCGCCCGCGCGTGTTCGTCAGCGCACGCGAGGGCGTGGGCCTGGACGCCTTGCGCCGCGTCGTCGCTGCGGCCGCGACCGGCGGCTTGAATCCGGATGCGGGCACCCCACCTGATACGCTTGTCCGTTTGCCTGCAGACACCGCTGCCGCCGACCCCGCCGCGAGGACGATTGGCGACGTAGACGACAATCCGCCCGTCCCTGCCACGCGCTGACCCCTGTGCCTCAAGCCGTCGGACTGCCGGTCCGGACGGGATCGAACACCATGCCAAATCCAGACGTCTCCCCGACCACGAGCATGCGCCAGCGCCCAGGGCGCCTGGCCGGGGTCGCCGCCGTGCTGACGCGAAGCCTCTGGTGGCCGCTGCGTGGAAGACGCGCAGCGGACACGCTGGTCCACAGCAACGGTCGCAACGAGGGCCCGCCCGACCTCGATGAACTCTGGCGCGACTTCAACCGCAAGCTCAGCGGCCTCTTCGGTGGCCGCGGCGGCGGCAACCAGCCGCCGGGGCGTGGCGAAGGCGGGCCGCCCTCGTTCCAGCCCGACTTCAAGAGCGCCGGCATCGGCATCGCGCTGATCGGGGCCGTGGTCGTGCTCGGTTGGCTCGGCAGCGGCTTCTTCATCGTCCAGGAAGGCCAGCAGGCCGTGGTCACGGCCTTCGGCAAGTACAGCCACACGGTGGATGCCGGCTTCCAGTGGCGGCTACCCTACCCGTTCCAGGCGCACGAGACGGTGTCGGTGACGCAGCTGCGCACGATCGAGGTCGGCCGCAACGCGGTCGTGCAGGCCACGGGCCTGCGCGATTCGTCGATGCTCACGCAGGACGAGAACATCGTCGACATCCGGTTCACGGTGCAGTACCGGCTCAGCGACGCACGCGAGTACCTGTTCGAGAACCGCAACCCGGACGATGCGGTGCTGCAGGCGGCGGAGTCGGCGGTGCGCGAGATCGTCGGCCGCAGCAAGGTCGACTCGGTGCTCTACGAGGCGCGCGACGCGATCGCTGCCGACCTCGTGAAGTCGATCCAGTCGCAGCTCGACCGGCTCAGGGCGGGGATCATCATTTCCAACGTCAACGTCCAGAACGTGCAGGTGCCCGACCAGGTGCAGGCGGCGTTCAACGACGCCGTCAAGGCCGGCGCCGACCGCGACCGCTTCAAGAACGAAGGCCAGGCCTACGCCAGCGACCTCGTGCCCAAGGCGCGCGGCACCGCCTCGCGCCTGCTCGAGGAGGCCGAGGGCTACCGCTCGCGCGTGGTCGCGCAGGCCGAGGGTGATGCGCAGCGCTTCCGTGCGGTGCTGGCCGAGTACCAGCGCGCCCCGGTGGTCACGCGCGACCGTCTCTACCTCGAGACCATGCAGCAGGTCTATTCCAACGTCACCAAGCTGATGATCGACAGCCGCGCCGGCTCCAACCTGCTGTACCTGCCGCTGGATCGGCTGCTGCAGGGGGTGGCGGGCACGAGTCTGCCGGCCGCAGCGCCAGCGGCGCCGGCCGAGCCGCCGGCGCTCATCACCCCGAGCGACGCGCGCTCGCGCGACAACGCGCGCAGCCGCGAGCGCGAAGGCCGCTGAACGCATTCCGCACGTCATGAACCGCATCGGACTCCTCGTCGGCGCCGTCCTGGTCGCCCTCATGCTGGCCTCGTCGACGCTCTTCATCGTCGACCAGCGTCAGCTCGCCGTCGTCTACGCGCTGGGCGAGATCAAGGAAGTGATCACCGTGCCGGGGCTCAAGGTGAAGCTGCCGCCGCCCTTCCAGAACGTCGTCTTCCTCGACAAGCGCATCCAGACCCTGGACAGCCCGGAGACGCGCCCGATCTTCACGGCGGAGAAGAAGAGCCTGGTGATCGACTGGATGATCAAGTGGCGCATCGCCGAGCCGCGCCAGTTCATCCGCAACAACGGCGCCGACATGCGCAACCTCGAGAGCCGCCTGAGCCCCGTCGTGCAGGCCGCGTTCAACGAGGAGATCACCAAGCGCGACGTCCGCGGCGTGCTCTCGGGCGAGCGCGACAAGATCATGCGGGACGTGCGCAACCGCCTGTCCGAGGAGGCCAAGGCCTTCGGCATCGAGATCATCGATGCGCGCATCAAGCGCGTCGACTTCGTCGCCGACATCACCGATTCGGTCTATCGGCGCATGGAGTCCGAGCGCAAGAAGGTGGCCAACGAGCTGCGCTCCGAGGGCGCGGCGGAGGCGGAGAAGATCCGTGCCGACGCCGACCGCCAGCGCGAGGTCATCATCGCCGAAGCCTACCGCGACGCGCAGAAGATCAAGGGCGAGGGTGACGCCAAGGCCTCGGCGCTTTACGCCGACGCCTTCGGCCGCGACCCGCAGTTCGCCCAGTTCTATCGCAGCCTCGAGGCCTACCGCGCCACCTTCCGCAACAAGTCGGACGTGATGGTGCTCGAGCCGGGCAACGAGTTCTTCAAGATCATGCGCGGCAACGCCGAGAGCGCGCCGCGCCGTTGATCGCGTCTGCGCTGGCCCTGCGATGTGGGACGGGTTGCTGGGCGCGCTGGCGCTGATGCTGGTGATCGAGGGCTTGCTGCCCTTCTTCAGCCCGGGCAGCTGGCGCCAGATGTTCGAGCGCGTGCTGCGCATGAGCGATGGCCAGATCCGCTTCATCGGCCTGGCCAGCATGCTGCTCGGGCTGGTGCTGCTCTCGATCTGGCACTGAGCGTCGGCGCCGGCGCTCGGCGCGGGCGCCGATAGAATGCCGTTTTCAACCGCGGTGCGCTTTTCATGCTCTCTGCTTGGCTCCTGCCCGAGCACATCGCCGACGTCCTGCCTGCCGAGGCCGCGCGCATCGAACAGCTTCGACGCAGCCTGCTCGACCGCGCGCGCTGCTGCGGATTCGAGCTCGTCATCCCGCCGCTGCTGGAGCACCTGGAGTCGCTGCTCTCGGGGACCGGCCGCGAACTCGACCTGCGGACCTTCAAGCTGGTCGACCAGCTGAGCGGCCGGATGCTCGGCCTTCGCGCCGACACGACGCCGCAGGCCGCACGCATCGACGCGCATCTGCTCAACCGCGAAGGTGTGACTCGGCTGTGCTATTGCGGGCCGGTGCTGCACACACGGCCACAGGGCCTGCGCGCCAGTCGCGAGCCGCTGCAGTTCGGCGCCGAGATCTTTGGGCACGCGGGCCTGGCCGCCGACCTCGAGGCACAGGAACTCGCGCTCGACGCGCTGCGCGGCGCCGGCGTGCGCCGGCTCGTCATCGATCTGGCCGATGCGCGCGTGCTGCGCGGCGTGCTCGCCGGCGTGCCGCTGGACGCGACGCGGCTGCAGGACATCGTGCAGGCGCTCAGCGAGAAGGACGCGCCGGCGGTGGCGACGCTTGCCGCTGCTGCACCGCCGGCCACGCGCCGTGCGCTGCAGGCGCTGCTCGGCCTCTACGGCGGCGAGGAGGTTCTCACCGCGGCTGCGCGCGAACTGCCCGAGCGGCCGCTGGTTCGCCAGGCGCTCGACGACCTGGCCTGGCTGGCTGCCCATCTGCGCGCGATCGACCCGGAGCTGCAGATCGGCTTCGATCTCTCGGACATGAGCGGCTATGCCTACTACAGCGGGCCGCGCTTCGCGCTCTACGGCGCCGGCTGGAGCGACGCGCTGGCGCGCGGCGGCCGCTACGACGAGGTGGGTGCGGTGTTCGGCCGCAACCGTCCCGCAGTAGGTTTCAGCCTGGACCTGAGGGCGCTGGCAGCGGTGAGCCGGTTGCCGGCGCAGCCGACCGGGATCGTCGCGCCCTGGAGCGAGGACCCGGAGCTGCGCCATGCCGTGCGCCGCCTGCGCGAGGCCGGTGAGGTGGTCGTGTTCGCGCTGCCGGATCAGGTGCCCGACGAGGCGAGCGAGGCTGCAGTGCCCTGCGGTCGCGAGCTGGTCCACACGGCCGGAGGCTGGGTCGTGCAGCCGCGTGGCCTGGTGGCACAGGCCGAGGATTGAACCCGTCACGAGACTCACGAGGCAGCAGCATGCAGATCGCACACCGGGTGGGACCGGGTCGCAACGTCGTCGTCGTCGGCACCCAGTGGGGCGACGAGGGCAAGGGCAAGGTCGTCGACTGGCTGACCGATCACGCGCAGGGCGTGGTGCGCTTCCAGGGCGGGCACAACGCCGGGCACACGCTCGTGATCGCCGGCCGCAAGACGGCGCTGCAGCTCGTGCCCTCGGGCGTCATGCGCGAGGGCGTGCCCTGCTACATCGGCAACGGCGTGGTCGTCGACCCGACGCACCTGCTCTCGGAGATCGAGCGGCTCGAGGCGCTGGGCATCGACGTGCGCTCGCGCCTCTTCCTGAGCGAGTCGTGCCCGCTGATCCTGCCGCTGCACGTCGAGGTCGACCGTGCGCGCGAGGCGCGCCGCGACCACAGCGGCAGCGGCAAGATCGGCACCACCGGCAAGGGCATCGGCCCGGCCTACGAGGACAAGGTCGCGAGGCGCGCGCTGCGCGTGCAGGATCTCAAGCATCCGGCGCGCTTCGAGTCGCGGCTGCGCGAGCTGGCCGAGCACCACAACGCCGAGCTCGTGCGCCTGGGCGCCGCGCCGGTGGATGTGGCCGCGGTGCTGGACGGTGCACTGCGCGCGGGCGAGTCGCTGCGGCCGCTCATGGCCGACGTCGGCTATCGCATCTACAACGCGAGTCGCGATGGCGCCAACCTGCTCTTCGAGGGCGCACAGGGCACGCTGCTGGACATCGACCACGGGACCTACCCGTTCGTGACCTCGAGCAACTGCGTCTCGGGCAATGCCGCCGCCGGCTCGGGTGTCGGGCCCGGCATGCTGCACTACATCCTGGGCATCACCAAGGCCTACACGACGCGCGTGGGCAGCGGCCCTTTCCCGACCGAGCTGCCGATCGACCAGGAGGGTTCGGTTGGTCGCCACCTCTCGGTCGTCGGCCAGGAGCGCGGCACCGTCACCGGCCGCGCGCGCCGGTGCGGCTGGCTGGATGCCGCGGCGCTCAAGCGCGCGATCATCATCAACGGCATCTCGGGGCTGTGCATCACCAAGCTCGACGTCCTCGACGGACTGCCCGAGATCAAGGTCTGTGTCGGCTACGAGCTCGATGGCCGCCAGCTCGACATCCTGCCGCTGGACGGCGACGAGATCGCGGCCTGCCGCCCGGTGTTCGAGACGCTGCCCGGCTGGAGCGAGAGCACCGCGGGGCTCACGAACTGGGAGCAGCTGCCCGGCAACGCGCGGCGCTACCTGGAGCGCGTGCAGCAGCTCATCGAGGCGCCGATCGACATGGTGTCCACCGGCCCCGACCGCGTGCACACCATCCTGCTGCGCCATCCCTTCCGCCCCTGAACGCCGGCGCTTCGACACCGGCACCGCGCATCGCAACCTCGCGAGGAGACCTCATGCTCACCGACGACGGCAAGCATCTCTACGTGTCCTGGGACGAATACCACCTCCTGATCGAGCGGCTGGCGCTGAAGGTGCACAGCTCGAACTGGGAGTTCGACCAGATCCTGTGCCTGGCGCGCGGCGGGATGCGGCCCGGGGACGTGCTCTCGCGCGTCTTCGACAAGCCGCTGGCGATCATGGCGACCAGCTCCTACCGCTCGGAGGCGGGAACGATCCAGGGGCGGCTCGACCTGGCCAAGTACATCACGATGCCCAAGGGCGAGCTCGCCGGGCGCGTGCTGCTGGTCGACGACCTGGCCGACACCGGCGTGACGCTGCGAGCGGTGGTCGAGCGCCTGCGCGGCATGCCGGCGATCAAGGAGCTGCGCTGCGCGGTGCTGTGGGTGAAGGCGGTGTCGAGCTACACGCCCGACTACTATTGCGAACTGCTGCCGACCAGTCCGTGGATCCACCAGCCCTTCGAGGAATACGACAACCTGCGGCCCGAGGGGCTCGAGCGCAAGTTCCGCGTCTGAGGCGCCCGCGCGCGCGAGCCATGGGGGCACCGTGATGCGCTGCGCGTGCGGCGCCGGTCAGCGGGACCTGCGCCGCGGCACGATCGGCGAGCTGCGGACCGGCCGCAAGCCAGGCGGGCGCAGTCGTGAAGGGCGCGTCGGGGAAGGCAGGCCGACAAAGAAAAAAAGGCCAGCAACATCGTGCTGGCCTTGCCGGATCTGGTGCCCAGGAGAGGACTCGAACCTCCACGCCTCTCAGCGCTAGTACCTGAAACTAGTGCGTCTACCAATTCCGCCACCTGGGCTTTCAGGAACAAAGGAATATACCATCAAAGAAAAGACTGAATCAATCACGACGCCCGGCTTCCTGAGCGAAATCGAAGGCGTCGTCGACGGCCACCGGGACGGTCACGGCTTCGTGCGCCCCGACGCGGGCGGCCTGCCGATCTATCTGCCACCCGAGGAGATGCGTGCCGTCATGCACCGCGACCGCGTGCGCGTGCGCGTGCTCCGCGTCGACCGCAAGGGTCGACCGGAGGGTCGGGTCCTCGACATCCTCGAGCGGCGCCGCGCGCCGATTATCGGACGCCTCCTGCTCGAGAGCGGGCAGTGGATCGTCGCGCCGGAGGACCGGCGCTATGGCCGCGACATCCTGATCCCCAAGAACGCGACGGCCACCGCGCTGGCGGGGCAGGTGGTCGCCGTCGAGCTGACCGAGCCGCCCTCACTGCACGCCCGGCCGGTCGGCCGCGTGGTCGAGGTGCTCGGCGACATCGACGACCCGGGCATGGAGATCGAAATCGCGGTGCGCAAGTTCGAGGTGCCGCACCGCTTCAGCGCGCAGACCCTGGCCGCCGCGGCGGCGCTTCCCGACCGGATCCGCGCCGCCGATCGCCGGCACCGTGTCGACCTGCGCGACCTGCCGCTGGTGACGATCGACGGCGAGGATGCGCGCGACTTCGACGACGCCGTCTACTGCGAACCCTTCAGGCGCGGGCGCGGCAAGAGCGCGATGAGCGGATGGCGGCTGATCGTGGCCATCGCCGACGTCAGCCACTACGTCAGGCCCGGTGAGCCGATCGACGACGACGCCTACGAGCGCGCGACCTCGGTCTACTTCCCGCGCCGCGTGATCCCGATGCTGCCGGAGAAGCTCTCCAATGGTCTGTGCTCGCTCAATCCCAGCGAGGAGCGGCTGACACTTGTGTGCGACATGCTGGTGGCAGACGACGGCAGCGTCGATGCCTATCAGTTCTATCCCGCGGTGATCAGCTCGCACGCGCGCCTGACCTACACCGAGGTCGCGGCGGCGCTGACCAACACCCGGGGCGTCGAAGCGCAGCGCCAGGGCGAGCTGCTGCCGCACCTGCTGCACCTGCACGAGGTCTACCGTGCGCTGCTGCGGCAGCGCGAGACGCGCGGGGCGATGGACTTCGAGACGGTCGAGACGCAGATCGTCTGCGACGAGCAGGGCCGCATCGAGAGGATCGTGCCGCGCCCGCGTACCGAAGCGCATCGGCTGATCGAGGAGGCGATGCTCGCCGCCAACGTCTGCGCGGCGCAGTTCATCCACGAGGGCGCGCATGCGGCGCTCTATCGTGTGCACGAGGGGCCGACGCCGGAGAAGCGCGTGACGCTGCAGAACTACCTGCGCGCCCTGGGCATCGGCGTCTCGATCGGCGAGGACCCCAAGCCGCGCGAGATCGCGGCGATCGCGCAGCTCACCGCCGGGCGTCCGGATGCGGCGCAGATCCACATGATGCTGCTGCGCTCGATGCAGCAGGCCGTCTACACGGCGACCAACGCGGGGCATTTCGGGCTCGCTTATGAAGCCTACACGCACTTCACGAGCCCGATCCGGCGCTATCCGGACCTGCTGGTGCACCGCGTCATCAAGGCGCTGCTGGCCGGGCGCAGGTACCACCTCGCGCCGCACGAGGCTGCGCGCGAGGCTGCGCACCAGGGCGCGCCGCAGGAGCGCGGTTCGCGGCGCGGCGGCAAGGCCGCAGCGCCACGGCATGCCGCCCAAACGCACGAGCTCGAGCTGTGGGAGGCGGCAGGCGTCCACTGCAGCGCCAACGAGCGCCGCGCCGACGAGGCCACGCGCGACGTCGAGGCCTGGCTCAAGTGCCGCTTCATGCGCGAACACCTGGGCGAGCAATACGGCGGAACGGTGAGCGCGGTCACGAGCTTCGGCCTCTTCGTGACGCTGGACGAGCTCTACGTCGAGGGCCTCGTGCACATCACCGAGCTCGGCGGCGACTACTACCGCTTCGACGAAGTGCGCCAGGAACTCCGCGGTGAGCGCAGCGGCGTGCGTTTCGCGATCGGGATGCGCGTGCAGGTGCAGGTCAGCCGCGTCGATCTCGATGCGCGGCGCATCGACTTCCGGCTGGTGCGCGAGCGCCACTTGCCGCTCGCACGCGGCGCACGCGCGGCTGCCGCTGCCGATGAACTCGAGGCCTTGCGCGAAGCCGACCGCACCGCCAAGGCGCAGAGCCGGGAACGGCTGGCGCAGGCCAAGTCGGGAGCGGCGGGTGCGCGCAAGCCTTCGCGGGCGCACCCGGCTTCTTCGGCCGCAGGCAAGTCGCGAGTCAAGCGCCGCTCACGGCGCTGAGCGTGCAGCGTTGGGGGCGTCGCCCGGCGGCGAATGCAACGGCGATCAGGCGAGCGAATGCGCTGCCGAGTTCGCCGAGTCATCGAGCGCGGCGGTCATCGCGTCGGCGAGGTCGCCGGCACGCAGCGGCAGATGGGCATGTCCCGGGTGATCCGCCAGCGCCAAGTCGGCGGCGCGCCCGTGCAGCCAGACCGAGCGGCAGGCGCTGGCCCAGCCGTCGTCGTCTGGGCCCTGGCACGCCCAAAGCCCGCCGATCCAGCCGGCGAGCACGTCACCGCTTCCCGGTGTCGCGAGCGCCGCATTGCCGCTGGCGTTGATCCAGGGCGTGCGCCCCGGCGCGGCGATGACGCTCCCCGAACCCTTGAGCACGACGACGGCCGCGCTCGCATCCGCGAGCTGCCGCGCCGCGGCCAGGCGATCGGCCTGAACCTGTGCGGCGGACATGCCAAGGAGCCGCGCGGCCTCGAGCGGGTGCGGCGTGAGGATCGTCGGTCTGCCGCCTGCCGCGCGCGCGCGCAGCGCGGCCGTCAGAGCGGGCTCGCGGGCGAGCGCGTTCAGGCCGTCGGCGTCGATCACGAGACGCCCGACGTGCGCGAGCAGCGCGGGCAGGACCTGCGCGATGTGGCTGCCGCCTCCGCAGCCGCAGACCACGGTCGCGTTCGGCAGCCGCTCGGCGCCGTCGTTCCAGATCCGCGGCGCGGTCATCAGCTCCGGCCGCTGTGGTGCAAGCGCCGGATCCAGCGGACTCAGATAGACGCGTCCGGCGCCGGCGGTCAGCGCCGCGTGCGCGGCAAGCTCGGCGGCGCCGTGCATTCCCGGCGCGCCTCCGACGACGAAGAGATCGCCGAAGCTGCCCTTGTGTTGCCGGTGCTGCCGCACCGCGAAGCCCGGCGGCGGGGGCGCGCGCCAGGAGGAGAGCCAGGCGCTTGCCGCTCCGGCATCGCTCACGCCGAGATCGTCGAACCAGGGATCGCCCGCGTGGTCACGGCCCGCGCCGGTGAAGAGCCCCGGCTTGAGCGCAAGCAGCGAGAGCGTCCAGCGCGCGCGGATCGCCTGTTCGCCGAGCACGCGGCCGTGATCGGCGGACAGGCCCGACGGGAGGTCGATCGCAAGGATCGGCCGACCGCTGGCGTTGGCCGCGGCGATCGCGTCGGCGATCGCGCCCTCGGGTGCGCGGGTCGCGCCCAGGCCCAGCAGCCCGTCGAGGATGAGCTCACTGCGTTGCAGGCGTGCCCGCGCGAAAGCGGCGGCGTCGAGCGCGATCGGCAGACCTGCGGCCTGCGCCTGCTGCCAGGCGTCGGCGGCGTCGCCCGGCAGCCGCGCCGGATCGGCAAGCGCGAGCGCCTCGACCTGAACGCCGGCCCGCATCAGGTGCAGTGCCGCGACGAGCGCATCGCCGCCGTTGTTGCCCGGACCCACCAGCGCGGTGACGCGGCGCGCGTGCGGGACGACGGCCCGCGCCAGCCGCGCCACGCCCAGACCGGCGCGGGCCATCAGGGCGTGCGGCACCGTGCGTTTCAGCGCTGCAGCCTCGGCCGTGCGCGTGGCGGCCAAGTCGTGCAGGGGCCAAGGGCGAGCCGCCGCGAAGACGCGGTGCGGACCCGTGCCTGCGGGCAGCGCGGCTTCTTCCTCGGTGCCGGGCGGCATTCGGGTTCGCGGCAGGGGCGCCATGGAGTGGGCGTGACGGAGGGTCGCGGAAGTTCGTGCGATCGTGCTAGACTCTATCGGTTTTTCCTGTGCGACGAGGGCCCTGTCAGGGTTCGATGCGCCAGCAGGAAGAGCGAGACCGCGGGTGTTGCGGCGCAGGCCGTCGATGGCCTTCGCACATGACCCGCGAGACGCAAGCCCGACTCCGCGAGGTGTCGCCCGGCCGGATCGGCGGGGCGATGTTCGTCGGGCTGCAGGAAGCAACCTTCGGAGCCCCCATGACCGTATCCATGCGTGAAATGCTGGAAGCCGGCGTCCATTTCGGACACCAGACGCGCTTCTGGAACCCCAGGATGGCCCCCTACATCTATGGCCATCGCAACAAGATCCACATCATCAACCTCGAGAAGACGCTGCCGCTCTTCGAAGAGGCGATGAAATTCGCGCGCCAGCTCTCGGCGCGCCGCGGCACGATCCTGATGATCGGCACCAAGCGTCAGGCGCGCGAGGTGATCGCGATGGAGGCGCAGCGCTGCGGCATGCCCTTCGTCGACCAGCGCTGGCTCGGCGGCATGCTGACCAACTTCAAGACCGTCAAGGGGTCGCTGAAGAAGCTCAAGGAGATGCAGGCCACCAAGGAGGCCGGGATCGAGCAGATGATCAAGAAGGAGGCGCTGATGTTCGAGCGCGGGCTGGCCAAGCTCGAGAAGGACATCGGCGGCATCCAGGACATGAACGCGCTGCCCGACGCGATGTTCGTGATCGACGTCGGCTACCACAAGATCGCCGTGTCCGAGGCGCAGAAGCTGGGCATCCCGGTGATCGGCGTCGTCGACACCAACCACTCGCCGCAGGGCATCGACTATGTGATCCCCGGCAACGACGACTCGGCCAAGGCGGTGGCGCTGTATGCGCGCGCTCTGGCCGATGCCGTGCTCGAGGGCAAGGCCGACGCCAGCTCCGACGTGGTGCAGGCGGCATCCGGCGACGAGTTCGTCGAGGTCCAGGAAGAGGCCTGAGACCGCTGCCCCCCGGTCGGCTGCGTCGATCCGTGGGGAGCGTTCCGACACATACCGATCCATCGATAGCTTTCCGGGCCGGCCCGCCGCGAATGTGGCGGCGCCGGCTTTTTTCGAAAGGAGAACCCTGCAATGCCCGCAATCACCGCCAGCATGGTCGCCGAGCTGCGCGCCAAGACCGACGCCCCGATGATGGAGTGCAAGAAGGCACTCACCGAGGCCGACGGCGACATGGCGCGCGCCGAGGAGATCCTGCGCGTCAAGCTCGGCAACAAGGCCGGTAAGGCCGCTGCACGCATCACCGCCGAGGGTGTGATCGCCGCGAGCGTCGAGGGCAGCACCGGCGCGCTGCTCGAGGTCAACTGCGAGACCGATTTCGTCTCGAAGAACGAATCCTTCCTCGCGTTCGCGCGCAGCTGTGCGGCGCTCGTTGCCGAGCACGCGCCGGCCGACGTGGCGGCGCTCTCGGCGCTGCCGCTGTCGCAGGACAGCTTCGGCCCGACGGTCGAGGACGTGCGCAAGGGCCTGATCGGCAAGATCGGCGAGAACATGTCGATCCGGCGCTTTCACCGCTACGCCGGCGGCGGCAAGCTCGCGCACTACCTGCACGGCACGCGCATCGGCGTGATCGTCGAGTACGAGGGCGACGCCGTGGCCGCCAAGGATGTCGCGATGCACGTCGCCGCGATGAAGCCCGCGGCGCTGTCCGCTGCCGACGTGCCGGCCGATCTCGTCGAGAAGGAGCGCAAGATCGCCGCCGAGAAGGCCGCCGAGAGCGGCAAGCCGGCGGACATCGTCGCCAGGATGGTCGAGGGCTCGGTGCAGAAGTACCTGAAGGAGGTCGCGCTTCTCGACCAGGTCTTCGTCAAGGCCGCCGACGGCAAGCAGACCGTGGGCCAGTACCTGAAGGGTGCCGCAACGACGGTCGAGGGCTTCACGCTCTACGTCGTCGGCGAGGGCATCGAGAAGAAGACGGACGACTTCGCCGCCGAGGTGGCCGCGCAGGTGGCGGCCGCCAAGGGCCAGTAGGCCCGGTGCCGGGCGGGCCCCTGTCCCGGGTCCGCCCTTAAACTCCCATCCTTGCCACGGCCGCCCTGCGATCCACGCCAAGCCACCCCGCATGCCAGCGTACAAGCGCATCCTCCTTAAGCTCTCCGGCGAGGCCCTGATGGGCGACGATGCCTACGGCATCAACCGCGCCACCATCGTGCGCATGGTGCGCGAGATCCAGGAGATCACGCGCATGGGCTGTGAGGTCGCGGTGGTGATCGGCGGCGGCAACATCTTCCGCGGCGTGGCCGGCGGCTCGGTCGGCATGGATCGGGCCACCGCCGACTACATGGGCATGCTGGCCACGGTGATGAATTCGCTGGCGCTGGCCGACACGATGCGCCAGGAGGGCATGACGGCACGCGTGATGTCGGCGATCTCGATCGACCAGGTGGCCGAACCCTACGTGCGGCCCAAGGCGCTGCAGTACCTGGAGGAGGGCAAGACCGTCATCTTCGCCGCGGGAACCGGCAACCCCTTCTTCACGACCGACACCGCCGCGGCGCTGCGCGGCGCCGAGATCGGCGCCGAGATCGTGCTCAAGGCGACCAAGGTCGACGGCGTCTACAGCGCCGACCCGAACAAGGATCCGTCCGCCACGCGCTACGCGCGCATCGGCTTCGACGAGGCGATCGCGCGCAATCTGCAGGTGATGGACGCGACGGCCTTCGCGCTGTGCCGCGACCAGAAGCTGCCGATCAAGGTGTTCAGCATCCACAAGCCCGGCGCGCTGCGCCGGGTCGTGCAGGGCGAGGACGAAGGCACGCTGGTGCACGTTTGACGAGGCGACAAGGCGATGACGACGAGCATTCCCGAGATCAAGAAGACCGCCGAGCTGAAGATGGGTAAGTCGGTCGAGGCCATGAAGGGCGAGCTGCAGAAGATCCGCACCGGGCGCGCGCACCCGGGCATCCTCGACCAGGTGCACGTCGACTACTACGGCTCGATGGTGCCGATCAGCCAGGTTGCCAACGTGACGCTGCTGGATGCGCGCACGATCAGTGTGCAGCCCTGGGAGAAGGGCATGGGCGCGAAGATCGAGAAGGCCATCCGCGAGTCGGACCTGGGCCTCAATCCCGCGTCGCAGGGCGACCTGCTGCGCGTGCCGATGCCGCCGCTGACCGAGGAGCGCCGTCGCGACCTGACCAAGGTCGTGCGCCACACCGGCGAGGAAGCGAAGATCGCCGTGCGCAGCATCCGGCGCGAGGCCAACGAGCACCTGAAGAAGCTGCTCAAGGACAAGGAAGTCTCGGAGGATGACGAGCGTCGCGCGCAGGACGAGGTGCAGCGGCTGACCGACCGCACGATCGCCGAGATCGACCGGCTCGTGCACGCGAAGGAAGCCGACGTGATGGCGGTCTGAGGGCACGCGGCGCATGTCGACGGACCGCTCCGCAGTGCGCCCCGTGCCCCGGCACGTGGCGATCGTGATGGACGGCAACGGGCGCTGGGCGAACCAGCGCTTCATGCCGCGCTTCGTCGGTCACGAACGCGGCATGGAGACGCTGCTGCGCGTGATCGATGCCTTCGCCGAACGCGGCGTCGAGTACCTCACCGTGTTCGCGTTCTCGTCCGAGAACTGGAAGCGGCCCGAGGAAGAGGTCTCCGGGATCATGGGCCTCGTGCTCGTGGGCGTCTCGAAATACCTGCGCAAGCTCGCGACCGAAGGCGTGCGCATCCGCGTCGTCGGCGACCGCAGCGGCGTCTCGCCCAGGCTGCAGGCGGCGTGGGACGAAGCCGAGCGCGCCACAGCCGCCAACACGCGCATCCACCTCTCGGTGGCGTTCAACTACGGTGGGCGCTGGGACATCGTGCAGGCCTGCCGGCGCGCCATGGCCGAGGGCCTTGCGCCGGAGGAGATCGACGAGGCGGCCCTGGCGGCGCGCATGGCACTGGCCTTCGCGCCGGACCCGGACCTCTTCATCCGCACCGGCGGCGAGATGCGCGTCAGCAACTTCCTGCTCTGGCAGACCGCGTACGCCGAGCTGTATTTTACCGATTGCCTCTGGCCCGACTTCGATGCCGGCGAGGTCGATGCGGCATTGGCCGCGTACGCGCGACGCGATCGCCGCTTCGGCGGCGTGCGTGCGATCGAGGCGGTGCCGCAAGGCACTTGAACGCAGTGCTGCGTCAGCGCGTCATCACCGCCCTGGTGCTGGTGGGGCTGCTGTTGCCGGCGCTGTTTGCCGACGTGCGCTGGCCGTTTGCGCTGCTGACGCTGGTGATGATCGGCGCCGCCGGCTGGGAATGGGGCCGGCTCAACGGGGTGACCGGGACCGTGGCGATCGTGCTCGGCCTGCTGCTGGCCGCAGCGGGTGCGGCAACGCTCGCCGGCCCCTGGGCCGCGCACGCGCCGCGGCCGTTTTGGCTGCTCGTGTCGATCGCATGGGTGCTGGGAGGTGCGATCGTGCTGCGTGCCGGCCCGGCGGCCTGGCCGCGCGTGCCGGGGCTGCTGCGCCTGGTGATGGGCCTGGTGCTGCTCTGGGCCGGCTGGCTCGCGCTCGTGCAGGCGCGCGGCATCGGCATCAACTTCATCCTCTCGGTCTTCTGCCTGGTGTGGATGGCGGACATCGCCGCCTACTTTGGCGGGAGAGCGCTCGGGCGGCGCAAGCTCGCGCCGTCGATCAGCCCCGGCAAGAGCTGGGAGGGCGTCTGGAGCGGGCAGGCCGGCGTCCTCGTGCTCGCGGGCATCTGGACGCTGGTCGAGGCCGGAAGTGCGTTCGACAGCACGAGTCTTTTCCGTGGCCTGTTTCGGCACCTGGGCGTGGTGCTCGGGGCGGTCGCGCTGCTGGCGCTGGCGGGGGTCAGCGTCGTCGGCGACCTGATCGAGTCGCTGGTCAAGCGCGCGGCCGGGGCCAAGGACAGCTCGAACCTGCTGCCCGGCCACGGCGGCGTGCTCGACCGCATCGATGCGCTGCTGCCGGTGTTCCCGCTGGCGATGGCGCTGACCACGCGCTGAGGAGGAGGCAGGACACGATGCAGCCCGCACAGCGCGTGCTGATCCTGGGTTCCACCGGTTCGATCGGGGGCAACACACTCGACGTGATCGCGCGGCATCCGCAGCGCTTCGAGGTCTTCGGGCTGAGCGGACATCGACGGCTGGATGTGCTGCTGGCGCAATGCCGTCAGTGGCAACCGCGCTTCGTCGCGGTGCCCGGGCGCGAGCAGGCGCAGCAGCTGCGGGCCGCGCTGGCGCCGCTCGCGCTGCGCACCGAGGTTCTCGAGGGGGACGCGGCGCTGGCCGAACTGGCGGCGCACCCCGAGGTCGATGCGGTGATGGCGGCGATCGTCGGCGCCGCGGGGCTTGCGCCCTGCATCGCCGCGGCGCGCGCCGGCAAGCGGCTGCTGCTGGCCAACAAGGAAGCGCTGGTCGTCGGCGGGGCGCTCTTCATGCAGGCGCTGGAGCAGGGCGGGGCCACGCTGCTGCCGATCGACAGCGAGCACTCGGCGATCTTCCAGTGCCTGCCGGAGGACCGCAGGCGCTGGGCCGCGCACATCGACCACATCGTGCTCACCGCATCGGGCGGGCCCTTCCGTCAGTGCGATCCGGCCACCCTCGCCGCGGTCACCCCCGACGAGGCCTGCGCCCACCCGAACTGGGTGATGGGGCGCAAGATCTCGGTCGACTCGGCGACGATGATGAACAAGGCGCTCGAGGTCATCGAGGCGCGCTGGCTCTTCGACCTGCCGCCCGAGCGGCTGCGCGTGGTGCTGCATCCGCAGAGCATCGTGCACTCGATGGTCGTGTGCCGTGACGCCTCGGTGCTCGCGCAACTGGGGACGCCCGACATGCGCGTTCCGATCGCCTACGGGCTGTCCTTCCCCGAGCGCATCGAATCGGGTGCCGCGCGGCTGGACTTCGGCACGCTCGCGGCGCTGAGCTTCGAGCCCGTCGACGAGCGGCGCTTCCCCGGCTTGCAGTTGGCCTACGACGTGCTGCGTGCTGCGGAGGGAACCGCCGCGGTGCTCAACGCCGCCAACGAGATCGCGGTCGAGTCCTTCCTCGAGCGACGCATCGCCTTCACCGACATCCACACCGTCAACTGCCGGACGCTCGACGACGTCGTGCTGCCGTCGACGGCGCCGCGCGCCCTGGACGACCTCCTCGAGATCGACCGCCGCGCGCGTGCGATCGCCGCCCGGCACGCGCGGGAGCTGGGCTGAATGCTGATCACCGTCCTGTCCTTCCTGGTGACGCTGGGCGTGCTCGTGGTCGTGCACGAGTGGGGGCATTACCGCGTCGCGGTGGCCTGCGGCGTCAAGGTGCTGCGTTTCTCGGTGGGCTTCGGGCGCGTGCTCTGGCGCCATCAGCGCGACCGTGAGGCGACCGAGTTCGTCATCTGCGCGCTGCCGCTCGGCGGCTACGTGCGCATGCTCGATGAGCGCGAAGGCCATGTGCAGCCCTACGAGCTCGACCGTGCCTTCAACCGCAAGCCGCTGCCGGCGCGCGCGGCGATCGTCTCGGCCGGCCCGCTGGCCAATCTGGCGCTGGCGGTGCTGCTGTACGCCGCCGCGCACATGCTCGGCATCGTCGAGCCCAAGGCGGTGCTCTCGGCGCCGCCGCCGGCCAGCCTGATGGCCGCTGCCGGGCTCGACGGCGGCGACTGGGTGCGCTCCTGGTCCCGGGACGGCCAGGAATGGCAGGACGTGCAGTCGATGACCGACCTGCGCTGGCAGATCACGCAGGCGGCGCTGGCCGGCGAGGACCTGCAACTGATGGTCAGCGATCGCGACGGTCGCGGCAACCGAAACGTGCAGCTGCCGCTGTCGAAGCTCGGCGTGCACGACTTGGACGCGCAGGCGCTCAAGGCCATCGGCCTGACGCCGGCGTTCAGCGAGCCCGTGCTCGGCGAGATCAAGCCCGGAGGCCCCGCGGCCGCCGCCGGCCTGCGCCGCGGCGACCGCGTGCTCTCGATCGACGGCCGCGACCTGCGCGACGCCTATTCGGTGCGCGAAGCGATCATGCAGGGGGTTCGGGATGGCAGGGCGCGGGAGCAGCACTGGCGCCTCGAGCGCGACGGACAGGTGCTCGAGCTGCCGGTGCGCCCGCGCGTGCACGAGGACGGGGAGCGGCAGATCGGCCGCATCGACGCCTACGTCGGCGGCCCGGCGGAAGTCGTGACCGTGCGCCAGGGGCCCGTGGACGCGCTTGTGCTCGGCGCGCGGCGGACCTGGGAGGTCTCGGCGCTGACGCTGCGCATGCTCGGGCGGATGGTGGTCGCGCAGGCCTCGCTGCGCAACCTGAGCGGCCCGCTGACCATCGCCGACGTCGCCGGCCAGTCGGTGCAGCAGGGCCTGGCCTACTACCTCTCGTTCCTCGCGCTGGTGAGCGTGAGCCTGGGGGTGCTCAATCTGCTGCCGCTGCCGATGCTCGACGGCGGGCACCTCATGTACTATGCGTTCGAAGCCGTGACCGGGAGGCCGGTCTCAGAGCTGTGGCTCGCGCGTCTGCAGCGGGGCGGCATCGCGCTGCTGCTGATGATGATGTCCGTGGCCTTGTACAACGACCTGGCCCGGCTGCTGGGCCTGCACTGACCCGCTCCTCCTCATGTTCCCCGTTTCCCCGATCGTTGCGCCGCGCGCGGCGTCCGTCGTGATGGTGGCCGTGGCCGCGGCCCTGGCCGCACCCCAGGCGCGTGCCGTCGAGCCCTTCACCCTCAAGGACATCCGTGTCGAGGGCCTGCAGCGCACCGACCCGGGGACGGTCTTCGCGGCGCTCCCGTTCCGCATCGGTGACACCTACACCGACGAGAAGGGCGCGATCGCGCTGCGCTCGCTCTTCGCCACCGGCCTCTTCAAGGACGTGCGCATCGAGATCGACGGCGACATCGCGGTGATCATCGTCGACGAACGCGCGGTCGTCGCGACGGTGAGCTTCGTCGGACTCAAGGAGTTCGACAAGGACGCGCTCCTCAAGTCGCTGAAGGACGCCGGGATCGGCGAGGGTCTGCCCTTCGACCGTGCGCTCGTCGACCGCGCCGAGCAGGAGATCAAGCGCCAGTACCTCTCGCGCAGCCTCTACGGCGCGGAGGTCGTGACGACGGTGACGCCGATCGAGCGCAACCGCGTCAACCTCACCTTCACGATGAACGAGGGCGACGCCGCGCGCATCGGCGAGATCCGCATCGTCGGCGCCAAGGCATTCGGCGAGTCGACGCTGCTGGGCCTGTTCGATCTCACGACCAGCGGCTGGCTGACCTGGTACACGAAGAGCGACCGCTACTCGCGCGCCAAGCTCAACGCCGACCTGGAGACGCTGCGCGCGTACTACCTCAACCGGGGCTACCTCGAGTTCGCGATCGAGTCGACGCAGGTCACGATCTCGCCCGACAAGCAGCGCATCTCGATCACGATCTCGGTGCACGAGGGCCAGCCCTACACGGTGACCGCGATCCGCCTCGAAGGCGATTACCTGGGCAGGGAGGACGAGTTCAAGGCGCTCGTGCGGCTGCGTCCCGGCGAACCCTACCGGGGCGAGGCGGTGACCGAGACCGCCCGGGCCTTCGGCGATCGCTTCGGCGCCTACGGCTACGCCTTCGCCCGCGTCGAGCCGCACCCGGAGATCGACCGTGCGCGGGGGCTGGTTGCGGTGACGCTCACCGCCGAGCCGCAGCGCCGCGTCTACGTGCGCCGTATCGACGTCACGGGAAACACGCGCACGCGCGACGAGGTCGTCCGCCGCGAGTTCCGCCAGCTCGAATCGTCGTGGTACGACGGCAACCGCATCAAGCTCTCGCGCGACCGCGTCGACCGCCTCGGCTACTTCAACGAGGTCGCCGTCGACACGGCCGAAGTGTCTGGTGCACCCGATCAGGTCGACCTGACGGTGGCCGTGACCGAGAAGCCCACCGGCAACCTGCTGATCGGTGCCACCTACTCCAACGCCGAGAAGCTGGGGCTCTCGGCCTCGATCGTGCAGGACAACGTCTTCGGCTCGGGCAACTACCTGGGCGTGGAAGTCAACACCAGCCGCGTCTACCGCACGCTGGTCCTCAGCGCGATCGACCCGTACTTCACGGTGGACGGGATCTCACGCGCGGTGGACGTGTACTACCGCACCATGCGCCCGTTCAATTCGCTGGGCGACGAGTACCAGATCAGCACGCCGGGAGCATCGGTGCGTTTCGGCATTCCGGTGAGCGACTTCGATACCGTCTACCTCGGCATCGGTGCCGAGAGCACGCGCATCGGTGCCTCCAGCGGCATCCCCAACAGTTACTTCCTTTACCGCGAGCAGTACGGGGCCAGCAGCTTCTCGGTGCCGCTGACGCTGGGATGGGCGCGCGACAGCCGCGACAGCGCGATCGCGCCCACCACCGGGCGCTATCAGCGCGTGAACTTCGACTGGAGCTTCGCCGGTGACGTGCGCTACCTGCGGACCAATCTCCAGTTCCAGCAGTACTGGCCGCTGCCGGGCCGGATGTCGCTGGGCATGAACGCCGAGCTTGGCCTGGGCAAGGGCCTGGGCGGGCGTCCCTTCCCGATCTTCAAGAACTTCTACGGCGGTGGCCTGGGCAGCGTGCGCGTTTTCGAGCAGGGGTCCCTGGGCGTCGTCGACCCGACCGGCGCCTTCATCGGCGGCGCGCGCCGCTTCAACCTCAACACCGAGCTCTACTTCCCGGTGCCCGGCACCGGCAACGACAAGTCGCTGCGCATCTTCGCCTTTGCCGACACCGGCAACGTCTGGCGCGAGGACGAGCGCATGAGCGCGAGCAGCCTGCGCGCCTCGATGGGCCTGGGCTTGTCGTGGATCTCGCCGGTCGGGCCGCTCAAGCTCAGCTGGGGTCGGCCGGTGAAATCGCAGCCCAACGATAGAATCCAGCGCTTTCAGTTCCAGATCGGGACCGCGTTCTGATGATGAAGACGTCGATGTTCAAGGCGCTCGTGCTGACGATGGCGCTGGCCACGATCCCCGCCGCGGCGCAGGAGCTCAAGATCGGATACGTGAACAGCGAGCGCGTGCTGCGCGACTCCGCACCGGCCAAGGCCGCGCAGGCCAAACTCGAGGCCGAGTTCGGCAAGCGCGATCGCGATCTCAACGACCAGGCGCAGAAGCTCAAGGCCGCGGCCGAGAAGCTCGACAAGGACGCGCCGGCGCTGTCCGAGGCCGAGCGCACGCGCCGCCAGCGCGAACTCGTCGAGCAGGACCGCGACCTGCAGCGCCGACGCCGCGAGTTCCAGGAGGACCTGAACCAGCGTAAGAACGAGGAGCTGGCCAGCGTCGTCGAGCGTGCCAACCGCGTGATCAAGCAGATCTTCGACCAGGAGAAGTACGACCTCATCCTGCAGGAGGTCGTCTTCGCCGGCGCTCGTGTCGACATCACCGAGAAGGTGATCAAGGCGCTGAACGGCGCCGCCAACCCCGGCAAGTAAGGCGCGGGGGACAGGAGCTGCGCGGTGCCCCTCGTGCAGGCACGGCTCGACGTACTCGCAGCGGCCCTCGGCGGAGAACTGCACGGAGACGGCTCCCGCATCGTCGAGGCGATCGCGCCGCTCGAGCGCGCCGGTCCGCGCGAGATCAGCTTTCTCGCGCAGCCGCGGCTGCTGCCGCAGCTGCAGCGCAGCGAGGCGGCCTGCGTCGTCGTGCGGCCGGAGCATCTGGAGCAGGCGCGCGAACGCGGCGCGGCGATCGTCACCGACGATCCCTACCTCTATTTCGCACGCCTGACGCAGTGGTGGGCGGCGCGCACCCGCAGCCCGGCGGCGCCGGGCATCCACGCAAGCGCGATCGTCGAGCCCGGCGCCCGCGTGCACCCCGAGGCCTCGGTCGGTGCGCAGGCCTACATCGGCGCCGGCGCGCGCCTTGCGCGCGGCGCGGTGGTGTCGGCCCAGGCTTACGTCGGCGAGGGCGCCGAGATCGGCGAGCAGACCCGGCTTGCGCCGCGCGTGGTGTTCGAGCGCGGCTGCCGCATCGGCGCGCGCGGCCTGGTGCAGGCCGGGGCGGTGATCGGCGGCGACGGCTTCGGCTTCGCGCCTTCGCAAGGGCAGTGGGTGAAGATCGAGCAGCTGGGTGCGGTTGCGATCGGCGACGAGGTCGAGATCGGCGCCAACACCTGCATCGACCGCGGCGCGCTCGAGGACACCGTGATCGAGGACGGCGTCAAGCTCGACAACCTGATCCAGATCGGCCACAACTGCCGCATCGGTGCGCACACGGCGATGGCCGGCTGTACCGGCGTGGCCGGCAGCACGCGCATCGGCCGGCACTGCACCGCCGGTGGCAGCGCGATGATCCTCGGCCACCTCGAGATCGCCGACCACGTGCACATCAGCGCGGCCACGGTGGTCTCACGCTCGATCCGCAAGCCCGGCCATTACAGCGGCTTCTTCCCCATCGACGAAAATGCCGCCTGGGAGAAGAACGCCGCGACCCTCAGGCAGCTGCACGCGCTGCGCGAGCGCATCCGTGCGCTGGAGAAGAAGTCATGACCACCCCTGTGCTCGACATCCACAAGATCTTCAAGAAGCTGCCGCATCGCTACCCGATGCTTCTGGTCGACCGCGTCGTCGAGTTCGAGAAGGACAAGCGCTTGCTGGCGGTCAAGAACGTGACCATCAACGAGCCCTTCTTCGGCGGCCACTTCCCGGTGCGGCCGGTGATGCCCGGCGTGCTGATCCTCGAGGCGCTGGCGCAGAGCGCGGCGCTGCTGTCCTTCGAGTCCGCGGGGCAGGACCTCGAGGAGAACATGGTCGTCTACTTCGTCGGCATCGACGGCGCGCGCTTCAAGCGCCCGGTCGAACCCGGCGACCAGCTGATGCTCGAGGCGGTGCTCGACCGCGCGCGTGCCGGCATGTACAAGTACAAGGTCCGCGCCTTCGTCGACGGCGAGGTCGCCGCCGAGGCCGAGATCATGTGCACGATGCGCCAGGTCTGAAGGCCGGCACAGCGCGGGATCGGCCCAGACAGGTCGGGCGCCGATGACAGGCATCCATCCGACGGCGATCGTCGACGCCCGCGCGGAACTGGACGAGGGGGTCGAGGTCGGCCCCTACGCGATCATCGGGCCGGATGTGCGCATCGGCGGCGGCACCCGCGTCGGCGCGCACTGCGTGATCGACGGACGAACGACGATCGGCCGCGACAACCGCATCTTCCCGTTCAACGCGCTGGGCGGCATGCCGCAGGACATGTCGCACCGCGGCGAGCCGACCGAGCTGCGCATCGGCGACCGCAACACCATCCGCGAGTACTGCACCTTCAACACCGGCACCTTGAAGGAGGAGGGCGTCACGCGCGTCGGCTCCGACAACTGGATCATGGCCTACGTGCACGTCGCGCACGACGTGCGCATCGGCGACCGCACGGTGCTGGCCAACGGCGTGACGCTGGCCGGACACGTGCACGTCGGCGACTGGGCGACGATCGGCGGGCTCACCGGCGTGCTGCAGTTCGTGCACATCGGCGCGCACGCGATGGTCGGCTTCCAGGCGCATGTGGCGATGGACGTGCCGCCTTACCTGACCGTCGACGGCCATCCGCTCGCGGTGCGCGCGGTGAATCTCGTCGGCCTCAAGCGTCGTGACTTCAGCGAAAGCCGCATCGCGCAGATCCGCCGCATGCACAAGCTGCTCTACCGCGACGGCCTCACGCTCGAGCAGGCGACCGCGGCGATCGCCGCGCTCGCCGGCAGCACGCCCGATGGCGATGCCGACGTGCAGGCCATGCTCGACTTCCTCGCCGCCTCGCGTCGCGGCATCGTGCGCTGAGGGCGCCGGAATCGGCGCGGGAGCGGTGACCGACTCGGCATTGCGGCTGGCGATGGTCGCCGGCGAGGCCTCGGGCGACCTGCTCGCCGAGCAGTTGCTCGCAGGACTGCAGCAGCGCTGGCCTCAGCTGCAGGCTTTCGGCATCGGCGGGCCTCGGATGCGCGCGCGCGGCTTCGAGGCCTGGTGGCCGAGCGACGTGCTGGCGGTGCGCGGCTACGTCGAGGTGCTGCGCCACTACCGCGGCATCCGCCGCATCCGCCAGCAGCTCGGCGACCGGCTGCTGCGCCAGAGGCCGCACGTCTTCGTCGGCGTCGATGCGCCGGACTTCAATCTCGGGCTCGAGGCGCGGCTGCGCGCCGGTGGCATCCGCACCGTGCACTACGCGTGCCCGTCGATCTGGGCCTGGCGCGGGGGCAGGGTGAAGAAGCTCGCCGCGGCCTGCGACCACGTGCTGTGCCTCTTCCCGTTCGAGCCCGACCTGCTGCGCGCGCACGGGGTGGCGGCGACCTACGTCGGCCATCCGCTGGCCGACGTGATCCCGATGGATTCGCCGCGCGAGACTGCACGGGCGGCGCTAGGTGTTCCCGCCGATGCGCCCTTGGTGGCGGTGCTGCCCGGCAGCCGCCGAAGCGAGGTCCAGTACAACGCCGCCGTCTTCCTGCAGGCCGCCGCGCAGATGCAGGCGCAGCGCCCGCAGCTGCGCTTCGTGCTGCCGGTGGCGCCGGGTCTGCGCGCGGCGGTCGATGCGCTCGTCGCGGAGCATGCCGCCGGACTCGGGGTGCAGGTCATCGACGGCCGCTCGCACGAGGCGCTGGCGGCCTGCGACGTGACGCTGATCGCCAGCGGCACGGCCACGCTCGAGGCCGCCCTCTATCGGCGCCCGATGGTGATCGGGTACCGCATGCACCCGCTGTCCTATCGGCTGATGAAGCGCATGGCCTACCAGCCCTGGGTCGGCCTGCCCAACATCCTCTGCCGCGACTTCGTCGTCCCGGAGCTGCTGCAGGACGCGTGCACGCCGCAGGCGCTGGCCGCGGCGACGCTCGCCTGGCTCGACGAACCCGCACGCGCGGCGGCGGTCGCCGAGCGCTTTGCCGACCTGCACCAGCAACTGCGCCGCGACACCGCGCGCCTGGCCACCGATGCGATCGCGCAAGTCGTCTCGGCCTGAGCAGCTCGATCTGCCCTGGAGCGGCGCCGGCCTCGTTGCCGGCGTCGACGAGGTCGGCCGCGGTCCGCTGGTGGGGCCCGTCGTCGCCGCGGCGGTGATCCTCGACGACGAGCGACCGATCGGCGGCCTGCGGGATTCGAAGGCGCTCTCGGCGCGGCGTCGCGAGGCCTTGCACGATGAGATCAGGGCGTACGCGCTGTGCGTCGCGATCGGCGAGGCCAGCGCCGAGGAGGTCGATGCGCTGAACATCCTGCAGGCGACGATGCTCGCGATGCAGCGCGCGGTGCAGCGCCTGCGCCTGCCGCCCCGGTGCGTGCTGGTCGACGGCAACCGGCTGCCGCCGCTGCCGATGCTGGCGCAGGCGATCGTGAAGGGCGACGCGACCGTGCCCTGCATCGCCGCGGCCTCGATCGTCGCCAAGGTCCACCGCGATCGCTGGTGCGCCGAATTGCATGGCCGCTGGCCCGGTTACGGCTTCGATGCGCACAAGGGTTACCCGACGCCGGCGCACCTGCAGGCACTGCGTGAGCATGGCCCCTGCCCGGAGCACCGCCGCAGCTTCGCGCCGGTGCAACGGGCGCTGGCGCAGCGGTGAGGGCATGGTGCGCGAGCAGCGCCTGAGTTCACGCGCGAACCCGCTGCTGGTGGCGCTGCGCCGGCTCTCGCGCGATCCGGCGGCGTATCGCCGCAGCGGCCAGGTATGGCTGGAAGGCGAGCATCTGTGCCAGGCGGCCGCGGCGCGCGTACTGCCGGTCCCGCAGGCGCTGATCAGCGAAAGCGGCCACACCGACGGGCTGCTACGAGCCCTGGCTGCTCATGCGTCGCGCATCGCGATCGTCCCCGATCCCTTGTTCGCCGAGCTGAGCGCGCTCGACTCGCCGGGCAGGATCGGCTTCGTCCTGCCCCTGCCTGCGGCGGCTTCGCCCGATGCCCGGCTCCATACCGTCGTGCTGGACCGGCTGCAGGACGCGGGCAACGTCGGCAGCATCCTGCGCAGCGCGGCGGCGCTGGGTGTGGCGCAGGTGCTGGCGCTCAAGGGAACGGCGGCGCTGTGGTCGCCCAAGGTGCTGCGGGCCGGCATGGGCGCGCACTTCGCGCTGCGACTCGTCGAGGGCCTGAGCGAGGACGGACTGCTCGCGCTGCAGCTGCCGCTCGTCGGCACGAGCCCTCACACCGATACGCTGCTGCCGGATGCGGCGCTCCCTCGACCTGCCGCCTGGCTGCTCGGGCACGAGGGGCAGGGCGCGTCGCCACGCCTGCTGGCGGCGTGCACGGCAACGGTGCGCATCCCGCAACCTGGCGGCCAGGAGTCGCTCAACGTCGCCGCGGCCGCGGCGATCTGCTTCTACGAAGCGCTGCGGCGCCAGGCGCGGCAGCAGCGCTGATCCGTTGCGGGCGGCGCGGCCCGCTCGTTCAGTAGATCAGCCGATCGGGGCGCAGGTCGCGCAGGATCGTCGTCGCGATCTCCTCGATCGACTTGTGCGTCGACGACAGCCAGCTGATCTTCTCGCGCTGCATCATCTCCTCGGCTGCGTTGACCTCGTAACGGCAGTTCTCGAGCGCTGCGTAACGGCTGCCGGGCCGCCGCTCGTTGCGGATCTGCGCCAGACGCCCGGGGTCGATGCTCAGGCCGAAGCACTTGTGCTTGTGCGGCACCAGCATCGAGGGCAGCTTGCCGCGCTCGAAGTCGTCGGGAGTGAGCGGGTAGTTCGCCGCCTTGATCCCGTGCTGCATCGCGAGATAGAGCGAGGTCGGCGTCTTGCCGCTGCGACTGACGCCGATCAGGATCACGTCGGCCATGTCCAGATGCCGGACCGATTGCCCGTCGTCGTGCGCGAGGCTGAAGTTGATTGCCTCGATGCGGTCCTGGTATTCGGCGCTCTGGCTCGCATCGCCGAAGCGGCCGATGCGATGGCTGCTTTTGATCCCGAACTCCTGCTCGAGCGGCCCGACGAAGCCGCGCAGCATGTCCAGCACCAGTCCCTTGCTGCGGGCGTTGACGATGGCCTCGCGCACCTCGTCGTTGACCAGGGTGACGAAGACGATCGGACGCCGGCCCTCGCGCTCGGCGACCTCGTCGATCTCGTGTGCCACGAGCGTGGCCTTCTCGATGCTGTCGATGAACGGTCGCCGCACGTGCCGCGGCTGCATCGGGAACTGGGCCAGGATCGAATTGCCGAAGGTCTCGGCGGTGATGCCGGTGCCGTCCGAGACGAAGAATACGGTACGTTCTGGCATGAAGCTCCCGTTCGAGCGCGCCGGGGCCGGCGGGCAGGGTCATGATAAGGAAGATGTCCCTAGAATCCCTGCCAGACTTTTCCGCTTTTGGCCCGTTCGTGGCCCGTCGCGCTTGAATCCCCGAGGCCCCCGATCCAGAACGACAAGCGCCTGCTTGCGGGATGGCTGCGCGCACGCGGAAGCACCGGTTTCTTCACGTCTCGGAGCTTTCCCATGTCTGCATCCACGCTGGCGACCGCCCTGGTCGTCCCGTTCGAACAACTGAGGATGACCGACGTCGAGGTGGTCGGCGGCAAGAACGCCTCCCTCGGCGAGATGATCAGCCAGCTCTCCGCGAGCGGCGTGCGCGTGCCGGGTGGTTTTGCCACCACCGCGCACGCGTACCGCGAGTTCCTGCGCCAGGACGGGCTCGACGAGCGCATCGCGCGCCGGCTGCAGGCGCTGGACGTCGACGATGTGCGCGCGCTGGCCGAGGCCGGCGCCGAGATCCGCGCCTGGATCAGCGGGACGCCGTTCCCGCCGGCGCTCGAGGACGCGATCCGCACGCATCACAGTCGCCTGGAGGCGCAGAACCCGGGCGCGAGCTTCGCGGTGCGCTCGTCGGCGACCGCCGAGGACCTGCCCGACGCCTCGTTTGCCGGGCAGCAGGAGACCTTCCTCAACGTCAGCGGCATCGAGGATGTCCTGCACCGCATCAAGGAGGTCTTCGCCTCGCTCTACAACGACCGCGCGATCAGCTATCGCGTGCACAAGGGCTTCGCGCACGCGGACGTCGCGCTCTCGGCCGGGGTGCAGCGCATGGTGCGCTCGGACCTTGGCTCTTCGGGCGTGATGTTCACGATCGACACCGAGTCGGGCTTCCCAGACGTGGTCTTCGTCACCAGCAGCTTCGGCCTGGGCGAGATGGTCGTGCAGGGCGCGGTCAACCCCGACGAGTTCTACGTCCACAAGCCGATGCTCGAGGCGGGGCGCTTCCCGATCATCCGCCGCACGCTCGGCAGCAAGCTGCTGCGCATGGAGTTCGCCTCCGACGAAGAACGAGCGGCCAGCGGCCGGCTCGTGCGCACCGTCGACACGCCGCCCGAGCAGCGCAACCGCTATTCGCTGCAGGACGCCGACTTGGTCGAGCTGGCGCGCTATGCGCTCGTCATCGAGAAGCACTATGGCCGCCCGATGGACATCGAGTGGGGGCGCGACGGTCAGGACGGTCGGATCTACATCCTGCAGGCGCGCCCGGAGACGGTGAAGAGTCAGGGCCGTGGCCGCGCCGAGGAGCGCTTCCGGCTCAAGGGCAACCCCCTCAAGTCGGGCACGATCCTCGCCGAAGGGCGCGCGATCGGGCAGAAGATCGGCACCGGGCGCGCCCGCCTGGTGCGCACGGTTGCCGAAATCGAGCGCGTGCAGCCCGGCGACGTGCTGGTGACCGATATGACCGACCCGAACTGGGAGCCGGTGATGAAGCGCGCTGCGGCGATCGTCACGAACCGCGGCGGCCGCACCTGCCACGCGGCGATCATCGCGCGCGAGCTCGGCATCCCCGCGGTCGTCGGCTGCGGGGACGCCACCGAGCGCATCCCGGAGGGCTCGCTGGTCACCGTCGCCTGTTCCGAGGGCGACACCGGCTACATCTTCGACGGCCTGCTCGAGACCGAGGTCGCCCAGGTGCAGCGCGGCGAGATGCCGTACTGCCCGATCAAGATCATGATGAACGTCGGCAACCCGCAGCTGGCCTTCGAGTTCGCGCAGATGCCCAGCGCCGGCGTCGGGCTTGCGCGGCTCGAGTTCATCATCAACAACGCGATCGGCGTGCACCCCAAGGCGGTGCTCGACTATCCGAACATCGACGCCGAACTGAAGAAGGCGGTCGAGTCGGTGGCGCGCGGCCACGCAAGCCCGCGCGCCTTCTACGTGGACAAGCTTGCCGAAGGGGTGGCGACGATCGCCGCGGCCTTCTGGCCGCGCCCGGTGATCGTGCGCCTGTCGGACTTCAAGAGCAACGAGTACCGCAAGCTGATCGGCGGCACGCGCTACGAGCCCGACGAGGAGAACCCGATGCTGGGCTTCCGCGGCGCCAGCCGCTACATCAGCGGCGACTTCAGCGACGCCTTCGCGATGGAGTGCGAGGCCCTGAAGCGGGTGCGCAGCGACATGGGGCTCACCAACGTCGAGATCATGGTTCCCTTCGTGCGCACCGTGCGCCAGGCCGAGCAGGTCGTGCAGCTGCTCGCCGAGCGCGGCCTGCGGCGTGGCGTCGACGACCTCAGGCTGATCATGATGTGCGAGGTGCCGAGCAATGCGATCCTCGCCGAGCAGTTCCTGCAGCACTTCGACGGCATGTCGATCGGCTCCAACGACCTGACGCAGCTCACGCTGGGCCTGGACCGCGACAGCGGCCTCGAGGCGCTGGCCGAGGACTTCGACGAGCGCGACCCTGCGGTCAAGGCCTTGATCAGCCGCGCGATCACCGCTTGCCGCGCCACCGGCAAGTACGTGGGCATCTGCGGCCAGGGGCCGAGCGACCACCCGGACTTCGCCGACTGGCTCGCCGCCGAGGGCATCGTCTCGATCTCGCTGAACCCCGACACCGTGATCGAGACCTGGCTGCGCCTGGCCGCGCAGCGCTGAGGGGCGCGCGACGAGCCGGGCACGCACGCTTGACACAGAGGGGCGTGCGGGCGTCGCATATAATTATCGGCTTTTCCCTTGCCGCACCCGCCGAGATCGACGCCTGCGGGGCGGCTTCCTGCCACAGGAATCCACGAGGAGTATTCATGCGTCACTACGAGATCGTTCTCCTGATCCATCCGGATCAGAGCGAACAGGTTCCAGGCATGCTGGAACGCTACAAGGGCCTGGTCACCGGAGCCGGCGGCAAGGTTCACCGGGTCGAGGACTGGGGTCGCCGCCAGCTGGCCTACATGATCCAGAAGCTGGCCAAGGCGCACTACCTGTGCCTGAACATCGAGTGCAGCAAGGAGACGCTGGACGAGCTCGAGACGGGCTTTCGCTTCAACGACGCGGTGCTGCGCCACCTGACCGTCAAGATGGAGAAGGCGGTCACCACGCCCTCGCCGATGATGAAGGCGGTCGAGCGTGAGGAGGCGCGCAAGGAGCGCCAGGAGGCCGCGAGCTGACCTGCGTTCGCGCCGGGCGTCGCCGCGCGGCAGACCTGCTCGAACGATGAACCGGCTGCTGCTGAGCGCACAGCTGGTCGAGCGGGGTCCGATGCGCTACACGCCTGCCGGGCTGCCGGCCCTGGACCTCGGCCTGCGCCACGAGTCGGAGCTCACCGAGGATGGCGTCCCGCGCAGGGTCTCGATGCAGCTGCGCGCGGTGGCCATCGGCGAGGTGACCCGGAGGCTGTCGGCGATGGCACTCGGCGAGTCGGCGGTCTTTGCCGGTTTCCTGGCCGCGGCGCGCAACGGACGTGGATTGCTGATGCACATCACGCAGGTCGAGCGCAACGGACCTGCGCCTATGCCTATCAATTCGGATTCGGATTCGGATTCGGTTTCAAGTTTCAAGGAGATTTCTCATGGCCCCACCCCGCGGTAAAGGACGTGGTTCCAAGGACAAGCGCCCCCGTCGCAGCTCGCAGTCGCTGCTGTTCCGGCGCAAGCGCTTCTGCCGCTTCACGGTCGCCAACGTCGAGCAGATCGACTACAAGGAGATCGACGTGCTGCGCGACTTCATCGGCGAGAACGGCAAGATCACGCCGGCGCGCCTGACCGGCACGCGCGCCTTCTACCAGCGCCAGCTCACCACAGCGATCAAGCGCGCGCGCTACCTGGCGCTGCTGCCGTACTCCGATCAACACAAGGTCTGAGCGGAGGCACGACATGCAAGTGATTCTTCTGGAGAAGGTCGGCAAGCTCGGAGACCTTGGCGACATCGTCAAGGTGAAAGACGGCTTCGCGCGCAACTTCCTGATCCCGCAGAAGCTCGCGCGCCGCGCGACCGAAGCAGCGATCAAGGAATTCGAGACCCGGCGTGCCGAGCTCGAGAAGGCGGCTGCCGCCAAGCTCGCGGCTGCGCAGGCGCTTGCGGCCAGGCTCGAAGGCCAGACGGTGCGCATCGCGCAGAAGGCCGGTGTCGACGGCCGCCTGTTCGGCTCGGTGACCAATGCCGACATCGCGGCGGCGCTCGCGGCGATGGGAATGGAGATCGCCAAGGCGCAGGTGCGCATGCCGCACGGTCCGCTGAAGGCGGTGGGCGAGTACCCGGTGCAGGTCGCCGCGCACACCGACGTCGTTGCCGACATCAACGTCCAGGTGGTGCCGCAGGCCGAGTAGGGTTGGCGCTGACGAACCGCCGCCAGACCACCACGCACCACTACGCACCACCCAGGGGCCGGCTTTGCCGGCCCCTTGTCGCTTCCGGGACCGCCTTGTCCGTCTGTCCCCAGGAGCGACCCCGCCTTCTGCACAGCCTTGTCCACAGGGATGGCCCCTGCGCTGGGGCATGATTAAAGGATGACGACGCTGCACGAACCCCGCGAACCTTCGACCCCGATCCGCGACGAGGAGGTCGCCCGCCTGCGCGTTCCGCCGCATTCGGTCGAGGCCGAGCAGAGCGTGCTCGGCGGTCTGCTGCTCGATAACCTGGCCTGGGATCGCGCCGCCGACCTGCTCGGCGAGAGTGACTTCTATCGTTACGAACACAAGCAGATCTTCGCCGCGATCGCCGCGCTCGTGAACGCGGGCAAGCCGGCCGACGTGATCACGGTCTTCGAGCAGCTGCAGGCGCTGAGCAAGGCCGATGACTGCGGAGGCCTGGCCTACCTGAACGCGCTCGCGCAGAGCGTGCCCAGTGCCGCGAACCTGCGCCGTTATGCGGAGATCGTGCGCGAGCGCGCGATCCTGCGCAAGCTGATCGCCGCGAGCGACGAGATCGCGACTTCGGCCTTCAATCCGCTGGGGCGGGCGGTGACGCAGATCCTCGACGAGGCCGAGGGGCGGATCTTCAAGATCGGTGAGGAAGGCTCGCGCCAGCGCCAGGGCATGTTCGGCATGGACCAGCTCGTCGTCGCGCTGCTGGACCGGGTCAACGAACTGCACGACAACGGTGCCGAAGAGGTCACCGGCGTGCGCACCGGCTTCTACGACCTCGACCGCATGACCGCCGGGCTGCAGAAGGGCGACCTGATCGTGCTCGCGGCGCGCCCTTCGATGGGCAAGACCGCGTTTGCGCTCAACATCGCCGAGCACGTCGCGGTCCAGGAGGGCCTGCCGGTGCTGGTCTTCTCGATGGAGATGGGTGCCGCGCAGCTGGCGCTGCGGATGGTGGGTTCGCTCGGCCGCATCGACCAGTCGGGCCTGCGCACCGGGCGGCTGAGCAGCGAGGACTGGGAGCGCCTGGCAACCGCGGTCGACCGCTTGCGCAACGTGCAGCTCTTCATCGACGAGACGCCCGCGCTGACGTCGGCCGAGCTGCGCGCGCGGGCGCGGCGCATGGCGCGACAGTTCGGGACGCTGGGCCTGATCGTCGTCGACTACCTGCAGCTGATGAGCGGCTCGGGCAGCGGCAGCGACGAAAACCGCGCCACCGAGATCGGCGAGATCAGCCGCGGGCTCAAGGCGCTGGCCAAGGAACTGCAGTGCCCGGTGATCGCGCTTTCGCAGCTCAACCGCTCGGTCGAGTCGCGCAACGACAAGCGCCCGATGATGAGCGATCTTCGCGAGTCCGGTGCGATCGAGCAGGACGCCGACGTGATCATCTTCATCTACCGCGACGACTACTACAACAAGGACTCGAAGGAGCCCGGTGTCGCCGAGATCGTGATCGGCAAGCAGCGCAACGGCCCGGTGGGGACAATCAAGCTGAGCTTCCAGAAGCCGCTCACTCGTTTCGACAACCTCGCGCCGGGTAGTTTCGACGGCGGCTGAATTCCGCGCGTTGGCGGGCGCTCGGCCGCGCCGGCGGCAACATCTTGACGCATCAGAGTAACTGTATAAATATACAGTATGCATGATGCAGCTCTGCATACGACAAGGCGCCGATCCGATTCGGGCATCGATGCGTGCTCGGATCGCGGGCAATCCGGGTACTCGCCTCGCGGCAAGCCTGAGTCCGCGGGTTTCGCGGACGGTGACCGCCTCGTCGTTCGCGGTACCAAGGGCCGCGGGACCGACTGGCGGCTGCAGTCCCGCTTCGAGTCCTTGCGCCGCGAGCCCGTGGACGACGGCTGGGGAACGCCCGGGCTGCTCGCGCCGGAAGACGCGGTCTCGGACGAGGCGCCGCTGCTGCGCACACAGGTCATCGACGAGCAGGCGCGCCGCATCGTCACGTTCAACGACTCGCCGGACATCGGGTTCGACCACTCGATCAACCCGTATCGCGGCTGCGAGCATGGCTGCGTCTATTGCTATGCCCGCCCGACGCACGGCTGGCTCGGGCTGTCGCCGGGGCTGGACTTCGAGACCCGGATCGTCGCCAAGCGCAACGCGGCCGAGCGGCTGCGCGCAACACTGACCAGCCCAGGCTACACGCCGCGGCTGCTCAACATCGGCTCGGCGACCGACGCCTATCAGCCGATCGAGCGACGCCTGCGGATCACGCGCGCCGTGATCGAGGTGCTGGCCGAGCACCGGCACGCGTTCTCGATCGTCACCAAATCCGCGGGCGTGGTGCGCGACATCGACCTGATCGCGTCGATGGCGGCAGAGCGCCTCGCAGCGGTCTACGTCTCGATCACGACGCTGGATCCGGCCCTTGCCCGTGCGCTCGAACCGCGCGCGTCGTCGCCGTCACGGCGATTGCAGGCGGTCAACCGGCTTGCCGAGGCGGGCGTCCCGGTGGGAGTGCACGTGGCGCCGCTGATCCCCTTCCTCAACGAGCCGGAGCTCGAGCGCATCCTCGACGCCGCACGCGAGGCCGGCGCGCGTGCCGCCTTTGCCACCGTGCTGCGGCTGCCCTGGGAGGTCAGCCCGCTCTTTCGGGATTGGTTGCAGCGCCACGTTCCCGAGCGCGCGGCGCGCATCATGGCGCGCGTGCGCGAGATGCGCGGCGGGCGCGACAACGATCCGGCCTTCGGCACGCGGATGACGGGGCAGGGCGTGTGGGCGCAGCTGTTGCGACAGCGCCTGGACAAGCGCTGCGCCCGGCTCGGCTTGTCGCGAAGACGCTTCGAGCTCGACCTCTCGCAGTTCCGGCGTTCGGGGCTGTCGGGGTTGTCGAAGCAAGGGCTGCGGGCCGAACCGGTGCAGGCCGAGCTCTTCCCGCCTACTTGAAGAGGTCCTTGACGCGGTCGGTCCAGCTCTTGGCGTTGGGCGAATGCTTGTCGCCGCCCTTGCGGAAAGACTCGTCCAGCTCGCGCAGCAGCTTGCGCTGGTGTTCCGTGAGCTTGACCGGAGTCTCGACGCTGACGTGGCAATAGAGGTCGCCCGGGTAGCTCGAGCGGATGCCCTTGATGCCCTTGCCGCGCAGGCGGAAGGTCTTGCCGTGCTGCGTGCCTTCGGGCAGGTCGATCTCGGCCTTGCCGGCCAGCGTGGGCACCTCGATCGAGCCGCCGAGTGCGGCGGTCGTCAGGCCGACCGGCACCGAGCAGTGCAGGTCGTCGCCGTCGCGCTCGAAGACCTCGTGCGGCTTGATGCGGATCTCGATGTAGAGGTCGCCCGGGGGGCCCCCATTCGTGCCCGGCTCCCCATTGCCCGCCGAGCGGATGCGCATGCCCTCGTTGATGCCGGCGGGGATCTTCACCTCGAGCGTCTTCTGGCGCTTGATCTTGCCCGCGCCGTTGCAGCTGGCGCAGGGCTCGGGGATGATCTTGCCGCTCCCGCGGCAGTGCGGGCAGGTCTGCTGGATGCTGAAGAAGCCCTGGCGCAGGTGCACGGCGCCACTGCCGTTGCAGCTCGGGCAGGTCTTGGCGCTGGTGCCGGGCTTGGCGCCGCTGCCCTTGCAGGTCTCGCAGTTGTCCCAGCTCGGGATGCGGATCTGTGCATCCTTGCCGCCGGCCGCCTCCTCCAGCGTGATCTCCATCGCATAGCTGAGATCGGCACCGCGGTAGATCTGCTGGCCGCCGCTGCGACGTCCACCGCCGAAGATGTCGCCGAAGATGTCGCCGAAGGCTTCGGCGAATCCGCCGAAGCCTTCGGGCCCCGGCCCGCGACCCATGCTCGGGTCCACGCCGGCGTGGCCGTACTGGTCGTAGGCGGCCCGCTTCTGCGGCTCGGAAAGGATCTCGTAGGCCTCCTTGACCTCCTTGAACTTCTCCTCGGCCTTCTTCGCCTCGTCACCCTGGTTGCGGTCCGGGTGGTACTTCATGGCCAGCTTGCGGTAGGCCTTCTTGATGTCGTCGTCGGAGGCGTTCTTCGCAACGCCGAGGACGTCGTAGTAGTCGCGCTTTGCCATGATCGCTCGCTGTCATCCAAACGAAGCCGCCGCGTCGGGCCCCAGGCAGCGCCTGTCGCCCCGAACGCGGCGAGAAAGGTCGGCAGCCCCGACCGGGGCTGCCTGCGGCGTCACTTCTTGACTTCCTTGAACTCCGCGTCGACGACGTCGTCATCGGCCGGCCTGGACCCGCCGCCTCCCGGCCCACCCGCAGCACCTTCGGCGCTGCCGCCGGCGCCGGTTGCGCCTGCGGCAGCGGCCTGCTCGGCGTACATCTTCTCGCCGAGCTTCTGGCTCGCGCTCATCAGCGCCTCGGTCCGGGCCTCGATCGCCGCCTTGTCGTCGCCCTTGATCGCCTCCTCGGCGTCCTTGAGCGCAGCCGCGATCTTCTCCTTCTCGGCGGCGTCGAGCTTGTCGCCATGCTCGGCCATGCTCTTCTTCACCGAGTGCACCATCGCGTCGGCCTGGTTGCGCGCCTGCACCAGCTCGACCTTCTTGTGGTCCTCGGCGGCGTTGGCCTCGGCGTCCTTCACCATCTTCTCGATCTCGGCTTCGGAGAGGCCCGAGTTCGCCTTGATGGTGATCTTGTTCTCCTTGCCGGTGCCCTTGTCCTTGGCGCTGACGTGCAGGATGCCGTTGGCGTCGATGTCGAAGGTGACCTCGATCTGCGGCAGGCCGCGCGGCGCCGGCGGGATGCCCTCGAGGTTGAACTCGCCCAGGCTCTTGTTGCCCGCGGCCATCTCGCGCTCGCCCTGGAAGACCTTGATCGTCACCGCCGGCTGGTTGTCGTCGGCCGTGCTGAAGACCTGGCTGAACTTGGTCGGGATCGTCGTGTTCTTCTGGATCATCTTGGTCATCACGCCGCCCAGGGTCTCGATGCCCAGCGACAGCGGCGTCACGTCCAGCAGCAGCACGTCCTTGCGTTCGCCGCCCAGCACCTGGCCCTGCACGGCCGCGCCCACCGCGACGGCCTCGTCCGGGTTCACGTCCTTGCGCGGATCCTTGCCGAAGAACTCCTTGACCTTCTCCTGCACCTTGGGCATCCGCGTCTGGCCGCCCACCAGGATCACGTCGTCGATGTCGCCGGCCTTGATGCCCGCGTCCTTGATCGCGATGCGGCAGGGCTCGATCGTGCGCTCGACCAAGTCCTCGACCAGGGCCTCGAGCTTGGCGCGCGTGAGCTTGATGTTCAGGTGCTTCGGGCCCGACGCGTCGGCCGTGATGTAGGGCAGGTTGACGTCGGTCTGCGTGCTGGTGGAGAGCTCGATCTTGGCCTTCTCCGCCGCCTCCTTCAGGCGCTGCAGCGCGAGCACGTCCTTGGTCAGGTCGACGCCCTGTTCCTTCTTGAACTCGGTGACGATGTAGTCGATGATGCGCTGGTCGAAGTCCTCGCCGCCGAGGAAGGTGTCGCCGTTGGTCGAGAGCACTTCGAACTGCTTCTCGCCGTCGACGTCGGCGATCTCGATGATCGAGATGTCGAAGGTGCCGCCGCCGAGGTCGAAGACGGCGATCTTGCGGTCGCCCTTGCCGTGCTTGTCCAGGCCGAAGGCCAGCGCCGCGGCGGTCGGCTCGTTGATGATCCGCTTGACGTCAAGGCCCGCGATGCGGCCGGCGTCCTTGGTCGCCTGGCGCTGGCTGTCGTTGAAGTAGGCCGGCACCGTGATCACGGCCTCGGTCACTTCCTCGCCGAGGTAGTCCTCGGCGGTCTTCTTCATCTTGCGCAGCACCTCGGCGCTGATCTGCGGCGGCGCGAGCTTCTTGCCGCGCACCTCGACCCAGGCGTCGCCGTTGTCGGCCGCGACGATCTTGAAGGGCATCAGGTCGATGTCCTTCTGCACTTCCTTCTCGCTGAACTTGCGGCCGATCAGCCGCTTGGCGGCGTAGATCGTGTTCTTCGGGTTCGTGACCGCCTGGCGCTTGGCGCTGGCGCCCACGAGGATCTCGCCGTCGTCCTGGTAGGCGACGATCGAGGGCGTTGTGCGCGCACCCTCGCTGTTCTCGATCACGCGCGTGCTGTTGCCCTCCATCACCGAGACGCACGAGTTCGTGGTCCCCAGGTCGATGCCGATGATCTTGCCCATGTTGGTTGCTCCTGAAACGGGAATCCGGTTGCCTTCGAGTTGTGGATCAGCGCGCCGCTTTTCAAGGCCGGCGGCCCGGCGCTGTCATGGCCTTGTGTTCACTTGGGCGCCGCGACGGTGACCAGCGCCGGACGCAGGATGCGCTCGGCGATCGAATAGCCTGTCTGCAGTAGCGAGACGATGGTGTTGGCTTCCTGCTCCGAAGGCACGACGCTGATCGCCTGATGCTGGTGCGGGTCGAAACGCGAGCCCACGCCCGGCGCGATCTGCACGACCTTGTTGCGCTCGAGCACCTGCAGCAACTGCTCGAGCGTGAGCCTGACGCCCTGGCTCATCTGCTCGACGCTGGCGTTCTCGATCGCGGCCGCGGCCTGCAGGCTGTCCAGCACCGGCAGCAGGCTCTCGGCAAAGCCCTCGATCGCGAACTTGCGCGCCTTGGCGAGTTCCTCCTCGCTGCGCCGTCGCACGTTTTCCACCTCGGCGCGCGCGCGCAGGAAAGCGTCGGTGATCTCCAGGTTTTTGGCCTGCAGCTCGGTGAGCAGGTCTTCGGGGGTGAGGGCGGCAGCGGGGGCTGCCGCGGCATCGGCCGGTTCGGCCTGCGGCTGGGGTGCTTGGTCTTTGGTCATGTCGCAGGATGTGGCGGTACGCCCGCTTACATGAGGGCCACCCGCCGGGGTTCAAGAGCACAGCGGCAAAGGGTTTCCCCTCGATCGTGCGGGGGCCGAAAGCGCGGTCGCGCCTGTACGTGGCCACCACGCCGCTAGCCGGTGTCGTCGATGCTCGCGCTCCAGCGGTTCCACTGCGCGAGCTGGCGCCGGTCGCGTTTGGTCGGACGGCCTTGCTGCCGGCTGTCTGCGGGCTCCACCCCCGCCCGCCGCGCCGCGGCGGCGGCTTCGCGTGCCGCGACGCTCTCTGGGGTCTCCTGGTAGAGGCGCTGCGCCACCGGGGCCGGCCCCCGGGTCTGGCTGAGGCCCAGCACCAGGACCTGCCGGATCAGCGCCCCCTGGCGCAACGTCACCCTGTCGCCGGGGTGCAGTTCGCGCGCAGCCTTGGCGGGCTGATCGTTGACGCTGACCCGCCCGCGCGTGATCTCCTCGGCCGCAAGCGAGCGCGTCTTGTAGAAGCGTGCCGCCCAGAGCCACTTGTCCAGGCGCATGCGTTCGCCGCGGGCCGGGTCCGGCATCAGGATCCAGCCTTGCCGGGCATCGTTGCGGCCGTGGTCTCGACGGCTGCACGCGCGCTGCCCCAGCCCTGCAACTGGCGCTCGGCAAGTGCACGCAAGGCCTCGATCCACGCCGCGTCGGCGTTCAGGCAGGGGATGTAGCGGAACTCGCCGCCACCGGCAGCGAGGAAGGCGCTACGGACCTCCTGGTCGATCTCCTCGAGCGTCTCCAGGCAGTCGGCGGCAAATCCGGGGCACATCAGGTCGATGCGCCGCACGCCCTGGGCCGCGAGCGCACGCACGGTCGGCTCGGTATAGGGTTCGATCCACTTGGCCTTGCCGAAGCGGCTCTGGAAGGTGACGAGCACGCGCTCGGGCGGCAGCGACAGGCGCTCGCGCAGCAGCGCCGCGCTGCGCCGACATTGCTCGTGATAGGGATCGCCGAGCGCGCGGCTGCGCTCGGGCAGGCCGTGAAAGCTCAGCACCAGGCGTTCGCCTGGTTCCACGCGCTGCCAGTGACGCCGCACCGAGCCTGCCAGCGCGTCGATGTAGCCGGCGTCGTCGTGGTAGTCGTCGACGAGCCGCAGCCCGGGCACGCGCCGGGCGCCCAGCGCCCAGCGATGCACTGCGTCGGCGACGCTGCCGGTCGTCGCCGCGGCGTACTGGGGGTAGAGCGGCAGGATCAGGATGCGCGTGGCACCCTCGCCGCGCAGCGCGTCGAGGACGGCCGAGATCGACGGCCGCCCGTAGCGCATCGCGTGCCGCACCAGGAGCCGCTGCGCTCCCGAGTCGAGCGCCTGCTGCAGCGCGTCGGCCTGGCGTGCCGTCCACACCGCCAGAGGCGAGCCCTCGGCCATCCAGATCGAGCGGTACTTCGCCGCCGACTTCGCTGGGCGCACGCGCAGGACCACGCCGTGCAGGATCGGGAGCCAGACCGCGCGCGGAATCTCGACCACGCGCGGATCGGAGAGGAACTCCGCCAGGTAGCGGCGCAGCGCCGACGGTGTCGCCCGATCGGGCGTGCCCAGGTTGACGAGCAGCACTGCGAGCCGTCCTGGCTCGCCGCCGCCCCCCGTCGGCTCCGGGCGGAAGCGCATCGGGTTTCAGGACAGCAGGGGGCCGCCGGAGACCGTGTCCGGATCGTCCAGTGGCAAGGGGCCGCCGACGTGCACGACCTCGAAGCGCAGGCAGGCATCGCAGGCTTCGTTGCCCGGCGACGCGCCCAGGCCCACGCTGCCGTTGCCGTGCAGCGTGCAACTGCCGCGGCGCAGGCTGACGATCTCGCCGTCGGCAAAGCGCACGTAGGTGCCGTTGAACGAGAGGTCGGTGAGCTGGAAGCTGCCGCCGTACCAGTCGATGCGTGCGTGCGAACGCGAAACGCGCGAATCGTCGACGCGAAACGCCGCCTGCGGTCCGCGGCCGAGCACCGCGGGGAGCTCGCGCGCGGAGAAGACGCGACTGCGCCCGTTCCACTCCAGGCGCAGACCCTCGGGTTCGCCGGTCACGGGCACCTCGCCGAACTGCGTGATCGCGGCGTCGCCGCCACGACGTCGTCCGAGCACGTGCACGTGGACCGGTTCGGCGCGACCGCGCAGCGTCAATTGGTCGAGGCTCCTGAAGCGCGCCTTCATCGGCGCAGGCAGACCGGCCAGCACCTCGGCGGTGACCAGGGTCTCGTTGTCGCCGGCGTGATCGAGCAGCCGCGCAGCGACGTTGACCGCGTCGCCGAAGCAGTCGCCGCCCATCTCGACGACCTCGCCGCGCGCCACGCCGACCTGCAGGCGCAGCGCGCGCAGGCCCGACGAGGCGCCGCGTTCACGGCCCTTCTGCACGATGCCGTCAAGCAGTTCGTGCATCGTGATCGACGCCTGCACCGCACCCGTGGACTCGTTGAACACCGCCATCAGGCCGTCGCCGAGCGTCTTGACGACGTGGCCGCCGCGCTCGCTCACCGGGCCCGCCAGCGCATTGATGCAATGCGTGACGACCGAGGTGGCCTCCGCGTTGCCCAGAGTCTCGAACAGCGAGGTGCTGCCGCGCAGGTCGGCAAAGAGGACGGTCCGTTCGGCGATCTGGGTCATGCGCGTCAAAGTCTATCGCCGCCCGGCCCAGCCGCCACGATCCGCTCGAGGCGTCGCATCCGATCATGCCTCACAGGTTGTCGAGGTAGGTCCTCAGCTTGTCGCTGCGGCTCGGGTGCTTGAGCTTTCGGATCGCCTTGGCCTCGATCTGGCGGATGCGCTCGCGCGTGACGTCGAACTGCTTGCCGACTTCCTCGAGCGTGTGGTCGGTGCTCATCTCGATGCCGAAGCGCATGCGCAGCACCTTGGCCTCGCGCGGGGTCAGGCTGTCGAGGATGTCCTTCACCACGTCGCGCAGGCCCGCCTGCATCGCCGCGTCCACCGGGGCGACGTTGTTCGTGTCCTCGATGAAGTCGCCGAGGTGGCTGTCGTCGTCGTCGCCGATGGGCGTCTCCATCGAGATCGGCTCCTTGGCGATCTTCATGATCTTGCGGATCTTGTCCTCGGGGATCTCCATCTTCTCGGCCAGCGTCGGCGCGTC
>Ga0116142_10000286_pt1 | contig 67646 bp, 62 predicted proteins | sample AD_UKC033_MetaG_FD_89785 | JGI IMG/M metagenome (GOLD analysis project Ga0116142, IMG submission 89785) | Active sludge microbial communities of municipal wastewater-treating anaerobic digesters from USA - AD_UKC033_MetaG | ecosystem: Engineered > Bioreactor > Anaerobic > Digestate | place: USA... | reverse complement strand
TTACAACCCTCTTCGAGACAACCACAGGAATCAACTTTTATTGCAAGACTTTTTTGAATGCCTCCGGGGAACATTTCACTGTCCGGACTCATGTATTCGCCTCCCATAATAAAACCACCGTCTGGAGTGGGAGTTAAACCGTAGAGTTTTGTCCAGTCTCCTTCAGCATCGTTTTCAGGGAAACACTCGTACTCGCGAAACCACACAGCATGTCCTTGTGGGTTTATTTTTATAAGAAAGCCATTGTATGGATATGTCATTTCTCCCATAATGAAAATATTACCGAAACTATCCTGATGATAATCGTTTACATAGAACATTTTAAGAGGAAAACCTTCGATGTCATCACTTATTTTATGTCTTCCTGAAATAATACCATTATCACTCATTTTTGCCAGCCACATAGTCAGGTCAGGATTGAGAACTTCTTCATATAAAAAAGGATCGCTCCAGGTAATTATATAATAATCGTTTTGCGTAAGGAAAGCAAATGGTCTGTAACACATTGTATCAGTTGTTGAAGTTGCCCGTCGCCACAATTCGTTGCCTTGACTGTCTAATCTTAAAAACCAAGCTCTTTGCTGCTGATACATATATTGCCCTATTGCATCTTCACAACTTAATATGTAGCCTCCGTCAGGGAGCTTGAGAAGTTGGTAAGGGAAAACTCCGCGTCGTGTTGAACTCACAGGCAAGAAATCATATTTTTTTACATTTAAAGCATTTCCGGTTAAATCTGTAAAGATCAGCATTGGAAAATAATTATTCGTTGAGTAAACATAATTTCCAGAAATAGCAAAGCCATTAAGAATAGTATCGATTAAATAATTTATTGATTCAGAATTAAAGCAATTGTCATAAATAATAATTGTATCACATATTTCATTTTGAAGATCAAGCTTTAGAAAAGCTGAAGATAAACTGTAATTCTTATTTTCATTTAAAACAGAACCGACAAAATATAAAATATTTTCATTTAAAATATATGAATGAGCTCGATATGATAGGATCCCATCTATTGTATCATTGATGTATGTGTAAGAATCAGAAGAGTAACCATCATTATCTATAGAATTAAAATGCGGTATATACCAATCTGTTGATGGATGGAAATCTAACCCTAACGACAAAAGCTTACTTTCATAGTTCTTTATACAATTTATTTCCCATCCGTCATACAAATAATAAAACCTTTCCTGTGCGAATAAAACTGTACATATCAGTATAAAATTCAATATCAGGAAAGGTTTTATCATATCCCAAGGTTTTATTTTGTTACTGTTATAACAACACTATCTGTTTTTTTGCCATTATTTTCCAAATATACAAAATAACTGCCTGGCGTAAAATCTTTTATTTCAAAAATTATAATATCCTGACTGTTGGTCAGCTCTAGGTATTTTACAAGCTGCCCGTTCACAGATACTATTTTTAAAACAGACTTTGCTATCTCATCATTTAATTTGTATTCTATGCTTATAAAATCTTTGGCAGGGTTAGGATAAACTTTAAGATATGTATCTTCTTTTTCTGTTTTCCTGTCAAATTTCTCGTTCCTTGTTATCATAATTTCGGGCAGGAAAACAGGTTCCTTATACTCTGACTGTGAATAACGCTGAATAAAACCTCTTGCATAAGCTTTGGTTTTCATAGCAATCAAATTAAATAAATACTTATTGATTCTCAAGTTGTAAATATACAACAATAACTAAATAAAACGATAACAACAAAAATTTTCTTACAAGTAATGCATAAAAAATTTAAGTTGAATAAGAAAATTCCCTATTTTTCGGTCTTAAATATTTAATAATGTGATAAGTGCATATGTCTAAATGTGATGTTGAGTTATTTATAAGATAAATATTATTAAACAATTATATGATAAATATCAGACAGGCAGCACAGTTAATCAAAACAGCAAGCTTTCTTACAGCATTTACGGGTGCCGGAATTTCGAAGGAAAGCGGAATTCCTGTTTTTCGAGGTGATGATGGAGTCTATTCCCAATATGATCATTCTTTACTCGAAATCCGTAATTATAAAACGCGCACTGAAGAATCATGGAGAGCTGTAAAAGCTATTTTTTATGATTTTTTCGGAACGGCAAAACCAAATATGGCTCATAAAATACTGGCAGAATGGGAAAAACTTGGTTTACTTAAATATGTCATCACTCAAAATATTGATAACTTACATCAGGAGGGAGGTAGTATAAATGTCATCGAATACCATGGAACTAAAGATAAGTTTGTATGTCTAAACTGCGGTAAAAACTTTCGTTTAAAAGAAATGAATCTTACCGAACAGCCTCCGCATTGCAGTGAGTGTAATGGCTTACTCAAACCCGATTTTGTCTTTTTTGGAGAACCGATTCCCGAAAAAGCCGCAAGGTTTTCTTATGATGTCGCAAAGAAATCGGATGTCCATCTGATTATCGGTACTACAGGTGAAGTACAGCCTGCTTCTTATATACCATATTATGCAAAAAAAGCAGGGGCAATTGTAATTGAGATAAATCCTGAAAAATCAAAATTTACCAATACAATTACTGATATTTATATTAATATGAAGGCCGGCGAAGCTCTTATAGAATTGAATAAAAATTTAATCGAATAGTATTATAATTCTTTTTAGAAATTGTAAAAGTTAAAACTTATGAAAATTGTATTTGCGGAATCATTAGGGGTGTCAGAAGATTTATTGAAGAATGCAAAAGTGCATTTTGAAAGACTTGGACACGAGTTTATTTATTTTCTTGATAGAAAGGATTCTGCCTGGGATATAATTAGTCGCGCAAAAGATGCAGACATATTGACTTTAAGTAATATTGCAGTAGAAAAAGAGATTATTGAAAGTTGTCCCCGATTGAAATTAATTAATGTTGCTTTTACAGGCACCGACCATATAGATATTGATTTGTGCCGAAAGAAGGGGATTAATGTCTGCAATGCAGCAGGGTATTCTACTGTTGCGGTGTCTGAACTTGCTTTAGGATTGGCACTTTCTTTATTAAGAAGAATTCCTGATATGGATAGCCAAACACGTGTCCTATCTGATAGAAAAGGATTTCTTGGAGCCGAATTAAATGGAAAAACCGTTGGAATTGTTGGAACAGGAGCGATAGGAATGGCAACAGCAAAATTGTTCGAAGCGTTTGGTTGTAAAATTGTCGCATGGAGCCGCACTCAGAAACCATCGAATTTGTTGTCTTATGTCAGTCTTGAAGAACTATTTAAATCATCTGACATAGTTAGTTTGCATATTCCTGTGACTAATGAAACAAAAAATCTTATAAATGAGAAATTGCTATCAAAAATGAAAAAGGATTCTGTACTTATAAATACAGCCCGTGGACAAATTATAGATTATTTTGCTTTATCAGAAATTTTAAAATCGGGTGAAATAGCCGGAGCAGGTATTGATATTTACGAAACAGAACCCCCTTTGCCTAATAACCATCCAATATTGTCGGCGCCAAATACTGTTCTTGTGCCTCATATCGCATACGCTACCAAAGAAGCTATGCTCAAAAGATTCGAAATAGTTAATTCAAATATAGATTGGTATTTAAAAGGAGAGATTAAAAATAAAATTGTGTAGAACTGTTAAAATTATATTTCTTCACCATTGATAAAAACCCTTGAATTTATTTTCAGAGCTTTTTTAAGGATATAACTAACCCCACAATATCTTTCTTCGGATAATGCCACAGCTTTTTTTACACTTTCATGATTTATATCATCACCAGTGATATTATAGTTTACAGTTATTTCGAAGTAGTGCTTGGGATGTTCATCTGTAAGTGCCCCATCAACTTTAACTTCAAAGGTTTTTATATTAACTCTCATCTTTTTTAAGATAGAAATAACATCCATTGCAGTACAACCACCAAGTGCAGTTAAGATAAGCGGCTTTGGGCGTGGACCCCTGTCGTCTCCGCCCAAATCCTGTTTTGCATCTATAGTAATTCTATGTCCGTCAACTTCGGAGACAAATGACATTTTACCATCCCATTTTATGTTTACTGAGTCCATAATTTTATAATTTTTTATTTAACAATTAAATGGTTGATATGTTTATAGCTTTCAACTAAAACTGATGTTGAATTCTTAATAATTCTATTTTCGCATCCAAACACCTGTTATTTCCCCAATATACATAGTATGAAAGTCCTTTTGGGGATACTTATCATCTATAATATCTTTGTCAATGAATTCATTCTCTTTAATTACAGTTGAATAGATTTTTTTACACTCAATAATTATTTCAGCTTCTTTAAAACAGATTGATCCGTTTGGTGTAATAACAGGTCTTAATTTGTCATAATTCATTTTGTCAAAATCACGTCCCGATACTGATCCCATTTTTAATAAAACATCTCTATAATCTTCACTGTAAAAACTAATAGTGTAATAATCCTCTCTTTCGGTATAGATGTATGTTTGTCTTTGTGGACGAACAAAAATGGTCGTAATTGGTTTTTCCCATAGCCATCCAATGTTTCCCCACGAAGCTGTCATCATGTTGTAATCATCTATATTTCCAGCTGTTATTAGCATCCAATCTTTTCCGATAAGTTTAATTGCATTAGTATTTAACTCTTCCCAACCAACTTCTTTAAATTCTTCCATATCTTTTAAATGTGTTTGTGCTGTACATGAATAAAATCCGATAATTACTGTAAATAGAAATAATAGTTTTGTCATATTTAATTGAATTTGTACAAATATAACAAAACAACATTGAATACAAAACACTAAGCGAAATTATAAATAGATTGGATGATGAGTATTTATAACAGATTTCTCACTCCTCCTGCGTCAAAGTTCGAAATGACTCTTACACCTGTACGCTCCGGTCATTTCGAACGAACGTGATAATTCTTTTTTTAACATAATTATTTAGGTGATTCAAAACTCTGAGCCCGTAGGGCTCAAATGTCAGTAACCCCGACTTTTAAGTCGGGGGTTCACAAACTGGAACAATAGCTTTTGGAATTGTATTTGTCAAATTTAGGGCGTGCCGGGTAGGTACAAATACTATAACAAAAGCGAATAATAGATGCCACCTAAATAATTACAAGAATCTATTATTTTTTGTTAATTATACTTATTATCTTCGCATTGATTTAAAATGAAAGATAAGTTTCTTATAATATCAGGCCCCTGTAGTGCAGAATCTGAAGAACAAGTATTCAGAACAGCTGAAGAGTTAAAAGCTTTAGTAAATCCTGATTTTTTTAGAGCCGGTATTTGGAAACCTCGCACCAGACCAGGAAGCTTCGAAGGTGTTGGTCAATTAGGTTTGCAATGGATGACCAGAATTCAGAAAGAGCTAGGGATGCCTGCCATAGTGGAAGTTGGCTGTGCTCTTCATGTAAAAAAAATATTAAAACACAATATTAATGCCTTTTGGATTGGAGCAAGAACAGTTGCAAATCCTTTTTCGGTTCAGGAAATTGTTGACGCACTCGAAAATAGAGAAATAACTGTGTTTGTTAAAAACCCTGTTCATCCTGACATAGAATTATGGACAGGTGCTATTGAAAGGTTTTTGGCAGCAGGAGTAAAAAATGTTGCTGCTATTCATCGCGGTTTTTATCCTTACGAAAAAACTCATTTAAGAAATATTCCGCGATGGGAGATCCCTATTGAGCTTGCTCGAAGATTCCCCGATATTAGAATAATCTGTGATCCAAGCCATATTGCAGGTAAAGCTGAATTTTTGCACGAGATTTCACAAAAAGCAATAAATCTAAATATGGCAGGCCTGATGATTGAATCTCACTTTAACCCAAGTCAGGCTTTGAGTGATAAAGATCAGCAAATTACACCTAATGATTTGAAAATCCTAATTTCAAATCTTGATTTAAGAAATCCGGTTAATGATGACAGCGATTTTAAAACTAAGTTGTACGAATTACGTGAAAAAATAGATGTCATTGATTATCAACTAATTGATATGCTTGAGCATCGTTTCAAACTTGTTGATGAAATTGGGGGTCTTAAAAAAGAGCATAATGTTACGATTCTCCAACTCGAAAGATGGAAAACCATAGTTGAATCACGTTTAAACTATGCAAATAAAGACAAGATTTCAAGAGAATTCCTTTTGAGGATTTTGCAAATGATTCATAAAGAATCTATTCAAAGACAAAATGATATTTTTGGGTTAGACTAGTTTTTTTTAAAAAGAAGGGTGCATTGTGGTGCACCCTAAAATCGCTTACTTAAAATAATTGCCGCCTTGTTTTGGAGTAAGCCAAGATATTTATTAAACTTCTAAACTTGTCAAATGGTTGCATAAAAAATATAAAAGGGTTAAACTTTTTACTTTATTATTTATGATATTAGTAAATACACTATATTTGTATATTGTAATCAAACCAACATGAAAATATGAGAAGTATTATTCGAAAGTATATTCTTTTTATTATTTATTTTGCATTAAGTTTTTCATTTCAAGCTTTTACGCAAAATGTGGGAATTAACACCAGCACCCCCGATGCATCAGCTCTTCTGGAATTAAATTCAACAACTCAAGGGTTTCTGCCTCCGCGACTTAGTACTGTTGAAAGAAACGCAATATCATCCCCGGCAGAAGGATTAATAATCTATAATACTACTGAACAATGCATTAATTACTACAACGGAACCTTATGGTTAAGTTTATGTGGTAGTATTTCGGAAACTGGTGTTACCATTGACACTCATCCTCAGAGTTCTTCTGTTTGTGAGTTTGATAACGGTTCATTTTCTGTTGTTTCAGCAGAAGGATTGTCGTTTCAATGGCAGGTGAATGCCGGTTCCGGATGGCAAGATATTACCGCCCCTTCCACAGAACCTGTATTTGGCGGTTATAATACAGCAGAACTTACATTAACAGGTGTTGTCGCAAGTAATGATTCCTGGCTTTTTAGATGCATTGTAACCGGAGATAATCCACCTCCGGCAACGAGTAATTCTGCAACTTTGACAATATTACATGTCCCCGAACAACCATCAGAGATTTCAGGTCCAACTGAAATATGCCCTGCGTCAGAAACATTACTAAGCACAGAAGCTTTCGATTCTGACATACTGGTTCATGGAACATCTGCTCCCACCACTGTTTGGTTTGCTCCTGACTTTAATACTCCAATAGCACATTCTACTATAGGTGGATGTTCCGGAGGAAGAGTAGGTTATCAGGGATCATGGAATAACTTCTGGGGCAATTTCTTAAGAGTTCCTCAAATTGACTGTACCGGTCATGATGAAGTAAGCTTAAACTTCGATGTTTCACATTCATACTTTGCCACACACGCCAACGACTGGTGTCGGTTTTATATGTGGGCTGATGGAGGATATAAACATAATGTAGTTTCCGTTAAAATAAATGATTCTGATGTTACATACGACTCAGGAATAAATGGTAAAGGATTTAAATTTACTGAAGTACGTTCTTGTGATGAAGTTGAAGTAAGTTTTGATATCTCGGCTATAAGTGACAAATCAAATATCTTATTTTACCTTGAACCTAGTTGTGGATATAATAATAGTAATTTGTTTTCTGTTTGGTTTGACAATATTGGATTTACTACAGGATCAGGTGCTAATGAATTTTACTATAGCATCACAGATGAAGGATACGATTATCAATGGCAAGTTCCGGCTGACTGGACAATATCTGCAGGGCAGGGAACAAATAGTATTACTATAAATGCAGGCTCTATAGACGGAGACGTTATTGTAACACCTTCTAATTCCTGCGGTAACGGTCCTTCACGATCTTTAAGCGTAGATGTATGTCCCTAGATTGCAAAATATTTGAAAAAAAAGAGCTGCCTTTAAATTTTTTTGACAACTCTCTTTAATATAATTTGATTAATTGTTCTTAAACCATCTCAAGTGCATGAGATAAGTCAGCAAGTATATCTTCGCAGTCTTCGATTCCTGTTGCAAATCTTACCAATCCGTCTGTAATTCCTGCTGCCTCACGTGATTCTTTAGATAAACCTGCATGTGTCATCGAAGCAGGATGTTGAATAAGAGATTCAACACCACCTAAAGAAACAGCCAACATTGCAAGATGTACATTATTCATCATTTTTTCACCTGCAGAAAAACCTCCTTTTAGCTCAAAGCTTATCATTGCACCGGGGCCTTTCATCTGGCTCATTGCCAAATCATGTTGAGGATGAGATTTTAATCCGGGGTATTTAACCCAAGAAACTTTTGGGTGATTTTCCAAAAATTCAGCAATTATTTGTGCACTTTGTTGCTGACGATCCATTCTTAATGATAGGGTCTTCAAACCGCGATTAACCAAATATGCCTGATGAGGATCCATATTGCCTCCTAAATAAACCATGGTCTGACGTAATTTTTTATATAATTCAGGGTCTTTAGCAACTAATGCTCCACCAACTATATCGGCATGTCCATTAATGAATTTGGTAATTGAATGTAAAGCAATGTCAGCACCTAAATCTAAAGGTTTTTGAAGATATGGTGAACAGAATGTGTTGTCAACGCAAACAATAATATTATGTTTATGTGCAAGAGTCGAAACAGCTGCAATATCTGTTAAAACCATTGTAGGATTTGTCGGAGTCTCAATATATAATAGTTTTGTATTTGGTCTTATTGCTCTTTCAATTTGAGAAATATCTGAAGTGTCAACATAATCGAATTGAACACCAAAACGTGAAAAATCCCTTTCAATAACAGCTCTGCTTGGTCCATATACTGCATTTGTGCTTATCATATGTGAATCTTTACCTAAAAGAGCCATATAAACAGTCGAAACGGCAGCCATTCCACTCGCTAATGCAATACCTCTGTAACCGTTTTCGAGCTCAGCCAGTTTATCTTCAAATGAATTAATAGTAGGATTTCCTATACGAGTGTATATATATCCTGAATCTTTTCCGGCGAAACAATCTGCACCGTGTTTTGCGTTTTTAAACCTGAATGTAGAGGTTTGATAAATAGGAGGAACTGCACTTCCTAACGCATCATCATAATCACCTGCGTGAATTAATTTGGTATTGAAACCTTTGTTTTTTGTGTCCATTTCTAATAATTATTGTAAGTAATTTTATTTTTAGGCTACAAAATTATAAAACTTATTATGATTAAATAATTATTCTTGTATTTTTAAGAAATTTAGAATTGCAAATTTTAATTGTCAAATCAAATGATGAAAATATGTGAAAGATGCGGGAATGAATTTGAGTGTTTACATTCTGATCATTGTTGGTGTTTGGAAGTAAAGATTCCGGAACATGTGTCACAGGCAATAAAGAATAAGTATAAAGATTGTCTTTGCAGGAGTTGTCTTCTAGAAATAATAGAGCGAGATAAAAATCTAAACCAAAAAGGTGAGGGAAATTTTATATAGTAAATGGAAAGGTAAAAAAAAACACCGAAAAATATTCGATGTCTTTTGAGGTACCTGGCGGAGTCGAATCCCGTATTCCCAAAATCCGTTGAATTTGAACGGATTTTTATGGGGAATACGAGGATCCACGAAAATTTCAAGAATTTTCGGGACCGCATCCGCCATATATTTTAAGATAACCGGTCTGCAAAACCGATTAAAAAAAAACACCGAAAAATATTCGATGTCTTTTGAGGTACCTGGCGGAGTCGAACCGCCGTAGCCGGTTTTGCAGACCGGTGCCTAGCCACTCGGCTAAGGTACCAAAATGGATTGCAAATATAGTTTATTTTTATTATCAGACAAAATTTAAATTAAATTACGTTTCCTTCTTTCTCGTTTTGCCTAATTGAGATAGCACCACCCCTGAAATTACTATTATTATTCCGATAATTTTCTTTATTCCAATCTGTTCGTCAAGAAATAAATAAGAAATAATGATAGTGAAAATAGGAATAACATTGGTAAAGACATTTACCTTGGTTATTGGCATAAACTTAAGGCCATACATATAAAATAAAAATGCAACTGTGGAGGCTAATATACCAAGTTCGACTATTGCCCAAAATCCTCTGCTGACAAAACCTATTGTAAGAATCTCTCCCGTTGAATAAATTAATGCTATTGGAAGAAAATACAACATGCCAATTACATTTTGCCAGAAAATAACTGTTAAAACAGAATATTCATCAGGAATTTTTTTAATCATTACACTATAACCATTAGCAGCTACAATAGCAAGGAAAAGAAGCAATAAACCATTTACTGAAACTTCCAGACTCATGTCCTTCCCGAACACCAAGACAACAATTCCTGTAATTGATATGACAATACCGATCAAATTAAGAACGGATATCTTTTCCCTCAGAAAATAAAATGCGACAATAGGAGTAAATAGAGGGATTACAGAAATAATCACTGAAGCCATAGATGGTTCAACGTATGCCAAACCGTTTGTCTCACCAAGAAAATATAAAAAAGGCTCAAATAACGCCAGTAGCAAAAATAAATGCAAATGCTTTCTTCGCGGAAGTACAAATTTTCGGGCTATAAGTAATACCGGGACGAGAAAAATAACAGAAATAACAAGTCTGAAAAAAATAACAGTTATAGCATTATAATATTCTAGTGCAATTTTCCCCCAAACAAATGACGTCCCCCACAATATCATGGATATTATTAGAAGAGAATAAACTAATAATAGTTGTTTTCTTTTGTCCATTTTAGTCGAAAAGTAGGATTAAAGTTTCTTTAAAAGATTCTTTATATCAGTTTTTTCTTTAACGATACCTGACAATTTATCAGCAGGTATTCTCTCCTGTATCATTGTATCACGATATCTTATCGTCACAGTATTGTCTTCCAGGGACTGATGATCAACAGTTATACAGAAAGGTGTCCCAATTGCATCCTGACGACGATAGCGTTTTCCTATAGAATCTTTTTCTTCGTACATGCAATTAATGTCAAATTTAAGATCGTTCATTATTGTACGGGCAAACTCAGGCAATCCGTCTTTTTTTACCAATGGCAGAATTGCAACCTTAATTGGAGCCAGACATTCCGGGAGATTAAGTACAACACGGGTTTCTTCTCCCACTTGTTCTTCTTGATAGCATGCAGATAATAATGAAAGAAAAGTTCTGTCTAAACCAATTGAAGTTTCAACCACATAAGGAACATAACTTTCTTCTGTTTCGTTATCGTAAAATTGTATCTTTTTGCCTGAAAAAATCTGATGCTGATTCAAATCATAATCAGTACGAGAGTGAATGCCCTCGAGTTCTTTAAATCCAAATGGGAATTCAAATTCAATATCAAATGCTGCATTTGCATAGTGAGCAAGTTTATCATGTTTATGCCAGCGATATTTTTCAGGATTAATGCCCATTGCTAAATGCCAATTCATTCTTTTTTCTTTCCAGGTATCGAACCACTTAAGCTCTTCGCCCGGTTTAACGAAATACTGCATTTCCATTTGTTCAAATTCACGCATGCGGAAAATAAATTGACGGGCTACAATTTCGTTTCGAAAAGCTTTTCCAATTTGAGCAATGCCGAATGGAATTTTCATGCGACCTGTTTTTTGGACATTCAGATAATTGACAAAAATTCCCTGTGCAGTTTCCGGACGTAAATAAACGGTATTAGCTCCTTCACTTACAGAGCCTAATTTTGTCTCAAACATTAAATTGAACTGTCTGACTTCTGTCCAGTTGCGACTTCCCGAAACAGGACAAACAATACCTTCATCAATAATTATCTGACGAACTTTTTCCAAATCATTAGCATCCAGTGCTGCAACAAAATTCGCTTTAATAGATTCTATTTTAGCAGCATATTCGAGTACTCTGGCGTTGGTTGTGCGGAATTGATTTTCATCAAAAGTGTCACCAAAGCGTTTTGCAGCCTTTTCAACTTCTTTATTTATTTTATCATTTATCTTTTCAAGATAATCTTCAATCAGTACATCAGCACGATATCTTTTCTTAGAATCTTTATTGTCAATAAGAGGGTCATTAAAAGCGTCAACATGTCCGGAAGCTTTCCAGATAGTTGGGTGCATAAATATAGCCGAATCAATTCCAACAACTTCTTCATTCAACTGAGTCATTGCTTTCCACCAGTATTCCTTAATGTTGTTCTTTAGTTCAACTCCGTTCTGTCCATAATCATACACTGCACTAAGTCCATCGTATAATTCCGAAGATTGAAAAATAAAACCATATTCTTTGCAATGAGCAATAATTTTTTTGAAAAGATCTTCTTGTATCATACTTTTATCTGTTAAATAAAATTCCTATTTGAAAAACGGGGCAAAAATACAAATCATTTTTATTATAGAATGCCCCTAAACAAATTAGTTGCGAAGTTAAAGCAATTTTCTCTGTCATCAGATAATCAAAACTAAATATCGGATATCCAACCCAAGCTTTGTAACTGTAATAATCGGCATCTGAAAGTAATACTCCGTTCTGCGACTGTATATGTAAATTTTTTATTTTACCCTTACCAACGCTTAGTGCTGCACAAAAACGAAATTTATTTTTCGAATATGTATAACCCAACATAGGTCCTCCATAGCCTAAAGTAATGTAAGAATTGTCTGACTCAAGGGATTTGTAATTTGTTTTTTGATTGCCACCAATAATTCCCAAACAAATGTGGTCTTTTATGTAAAATCTTAAAATTCCTCCTATACCAAATCCTAAAGTTTCAATTTTTTGATGAGGATTCTGAGCAATTGTAAATCCCGGTTGCAAAAACAACATGCCACCGCTGTACATTGGTTTTCTATCCTGAGAAAAGCAGAATAAGTTTAAATAGATTAAAATTGAAAACAGAATAAGTTTTTTCATTATCTGCTTCCACTTTTATTTTGAGGAAGATTTGGGTTGCTGTCAATTAGAATATCAGTTTGTCTTCCACCATGAAACATTGCCTGAAAAGTAATGCCTCCTTTTTGGTCGTAATATGTTGATTTTCCTTCTTTAACACCGTTTTTATAATTTACTTCCGATTCAATAGGACCAAAATCATAATATGTTTGCCACTTTCCGTCAGGTTTATCCATTTTGTAATTTTCTACTTTTACAATGTCTCCATTGGTATTTCTGTAAACAAATTTACCGTTACGTTTACCTTCGTAATATACCCCCGATATAATTTCAGTTCCTTTTATGCTGTAGGTTTTGTATGAGCCGTGTAGTGTTGAAGTTAATTTGTTTTTGATGCTAAAGTCATCATCTGATTTTACTTCGATGAGTTTATAAGATTCTTCTAGTTGCTTCTTTCCGTTAGGATACCAGAAATAATTTTTGCCAGCAATAAGTCCGTCTTTATAATCAATTACAGACTTCTTTTGTCCATTTTCATGAAATGTCGTCCATGTCCCGGTCATTACACCTAAATCATAAGTCCCTTGCATTGCTAACGTTCCATCTTCATACCACTCTTTCCATTCGCCTACTTCAAAATCATTTTCAAAATTTCCTTCTCTGAATTTATTGCCGTTTTCATAAAAAACATTCCATACGCCATCCTTTAATCCTTTTGTATAGTCAACTTCTTTCCAGACTTTTCCGTTCGAATACCAAAAAGTCCATCTTCCTTCCATTTTACCTTTTATATAATTACCTTCATTACCTTTTGTTCCGTCACTACGCCAATATGTCCAAAATCCATCCTGTAAATCATTTAAAAAATTCCCGTCAATATCTTTTTTCCCATCTTCAAACCAAAAGTGAGCTTCTCCATTTAGTTTCCCTTCCAAATAATTTAGTTCTGATTGCTTATTGCCATTTTCGTAGTATTTGGTTTGTAGACCATGCCTCAGATCGTTTAAATAGTTATGAGTACTTCTAATCTGACCCGATGGATACCAGTATGTCCAAACCTCTTCTCGTTTTCCGTCAATTATTTTCCCTTCCATCTCTTTATTGCCTTCAGCAGTCCAGAAAATATTCATTCCGGTTTCAAAACTTATTTCACTTTTTTTGTTTCCGTTCTCATACCATTCGTGCCAAATACCAATCCTTTCTCCATTATTGTAATTCCCTTCAGAAGCTTTTTTACCATTTTCATGATAATAAACCCATAAACCTTGCTCTAAACCATTTTCTAACTTTCCTTCTGATTTTTTTTGCAGATTATCATAATATGAAATCATTTCGCCCTTGCCATCTGTTACAGTTTGCTTACCTGTGGCTGTATAGAATGAGTTTATTCTTTGGAGAATTCCTTTTTTATAAATTACTTCAGATTGTAATTGTCCGTTCTCATAGTAGTGCTGCCAAACACTATCTTTATAATTACTATGGTAATATCCTTTAATTGAAGGATTTCCGTTTTTATAGTTTTCTACAAAAGCTCCATGTCTTTCGTTTCCCCAGTAATTATATTCTTCTTTAATTTTACCATCAGGATAATAAACTTTATTAGTTCCATGTAGCACATCTTTATAAAACTCTATTTCAGCCATAATCTTTCCATCAGGGGACCAGTATTTCCAGGTTCCGGATTTTTGTCCCATATGCAGCGTTCCTTCTTCTTTTATATTACCGTTTTGATAATATATTTTTTCCGTTGTATATTCCTGAGAAATTGTATAACAACTTATTAAGATAAATAAGAAAAAAATATTTCTTTTCATTTATGGCATGTTTTTTATTATCACACAAAAATAGTATTTGTATAACAATAATTTGGATGAGATTATTTTATCTTACAAACAAAAAAATTAACAATGACTAATGAGTTGAATATCAAAGATTTGTTGTGAAGGTTTGTAGTAAATATTGTGTTTTTAATATAGAATTAGAAAAAAAAATTGGTAAAACATAAATTCTGTATTAAATTTGTTGATAATTTGTTGATAAAAAAACAAAGTAATGAAAATTTATACTTCTATAATTATCGTGATGTTAATATTAATAACTGGGACAAAAGCAGTTTCCAGTGACATGATATTGAAGGGTATATATCAGGGAAAAGATTTGTATATTATGAATCCTATGCTTGATGCAGGTGAGGAATATTGCGTTTACGAAGTTTTGATAAATAACGAAAAATACAATGAGGTTATAAATTCCAGTGCATTCCGTATAAGTTTGGATTATGCCGGTTTACAATTTGGACAAGAGTATGTAGTTACTATCAGACATCATGAGTTTTGTACACCAAAACTGGTTAACCCGGAAGTGCTTAAACCTCTGTGTACTTATGAAATTATTTCTCATGAGCTGGGCTACGATAATGTATTAAGATTTATTACCGCTAATGAGTCCGGTAAACTGACTTTTTATGTTGAAGAGTTTAGATGGGGCAAGTGGCTCGAAATTGGTCAGTTGCCTGGTGAAGGTGGTCCCGGAAACAGATCATATTCAATAAAAACATATCCTTTTAACGGAGAAAATAGATTTAGAATTTATCAAATAGACCATTTAAAAAGAAAATTCTATTCAGATGAAATAGTATATAAGGTTAATAAAGAACCTATTAGAATTATGACAAAACTAAGCAGTGTTTCTAAAGAAATAGTTTTTAGTGAAAATACAAGTTATGAAGTCATTAATGAGTTTGGTGAAGAAATGATTACAGGAGTAGGAAATGTTGTTAATGTGTCAAAACTTAATAAAGGTCAATATTTCCTTAATTATGAGAATGAATATACCCTGTTTATTAAGCGTTAAATTAAATTGATATATATTTAAGAGGTATATTTTATACCTCTTTTTTGTTTATATGAAAATGAAAAAAATGGATTTTGCAAAATATAAGACGGAGATTTTTAATGATATTTCAAATGAGAAGTTCGAACAACTTTCAATTTTTGCTTTTAAACATCAATTTGAAAATAATTTAATTTATAGGCAATTTTGTGATTGTCTAAATGTTATTCCTGAGAAAATAATAAAAATAAAGGATATCCCATTTTTGCCAATATCATTTTTTAAAACACAAAAAGTCGTTTCAGGAGATTTTAACAATTTTACAATTTTTAAATCCAGTACGACTACAGGGACAACTTCTTCTTCACATTATGTCGGAGATGTTGAATTATATGTTAAATCATTTACTGAAGCCTTCAATTATTTTTATGGTAATCCCGAAAAATTTGTAATACTTGCATTACTCCCTTCATATATTGAGAGGCAGGATTCGAGTCTTGTTTATATGGTAAATGGGTTTTTGAAACAAACCAATGCTGATGGTGGATTTTTTCTTAATGATTATGAAAATCTTTTTAATCAAATTACCAAACTTGAAGAACAGGAGAGAAAATATATCTTATTGGGAGTTAGCTTTGCTTTATTGGATTTTGCATTGAAATATAATGTGACTTGCAATAATGGAATAATAATGGAAACAGGAGGCATGAAAGGGCGCAGGAAAGAACTGACGAGAACTGAACTACATAATATTTTATGTAAATCTTTTGGCGTTTCAAAAATTCATTCAGAATTTGGAATGACAGAATTACTATCACAGGCATATTCACAAGCTGATGGAATGTTTAATTGTCCTCCATGGATGAGAGTATATATTAGGGAAACATCAGATCCACTCACAATTAGCGATGCCGGTAATGGAGCATTAAATATTATTGATCTCGCAAATATTAATTCTTGTTGTTTTATCGAGACATCTGATCTTGGCACAGTTTCTACTGATGGTACGTTTACTGTTACAGGTCGTTTCGATCAGGCAGAGGTAAGAGGCTGTAATCTTATGGCAATTTAAGGTTTGATAGTTATGGGTCAAGTTAAAATAACAGAACCCAAAACTCAACCAGCAAACCCAAAAAGCAAGAAAATATCTGAAGCAATTACAAAAAGTTATTTCAAATCCCTTTTCATAATTTATTTCGAGGCGATAGGGATTTTATTTATTCTGTTTATATGCCTTCCTCCTTCGAATTTTGTATTGAGAAATTTGTCAACTATTATAACAGCGTCCTCATTTGTTAAAAACCGAGCAGGTAAAGCGCAAATATTTGCATCATTGTGTAAACGTGCTAGCTCAGAAATTTCCGGATTCCAACATAATGCACTACGAATGCCAGAATGTTTGTTTACAGTCATATTAATACCATTACCGCTTCCGCAAATAGAAATGCCTAAATCACAGGTTTTATTCTCAACAGCTTCTGCAAGTGGGTGTGCAAAGTCCGGATAATCGCAACTTTCTTCAGAATCAGTCCCAAAATTTATAGCTATATACCCTTTTGAGTTTAGATATTCAATCAAATGGTTTTTTAATTTAAAACCTGCGTGATCACATGCAAATCCAATAGTTTTCATTTTCGAGATTTTTTAAAATTATTTTTAAGCCAACCAGGAGTAATTATTGCTCCAATTATTAAATAAGGGTAATATGTAACTAATCTCCATATTAACGCCATAATTACGACAAAACCTGCAACAGGAACAAAATCAGCCATATATGTTGTAAAAACTGTTTCAACAAAGCCACTTCCACCTGGTGTAGGCATAACTAACATTAGTATCCACATTACTAATTGTCTGGCAAAAATGAGAAAATGTTCAAAAACGTTTATAGTTTGATCTCCCGATTCTATTGAAACCATCATTGCCAGTAAAAGAAAATTAAGAACACAATATCTTGCTGTCCACGAAATAAATGTTGAAAATACTGATTTTAGCCAAAAACTGAAATGTTTCTTTTTCAGTTCTTTATTTGCAATAAAGAAATCTTTTGCCATTTGATCTGCTCCCTGACTCCATTTTCTTAAAAAACGAAGTTTAAAAATGGCTTTCACTAGTTTAGTAAAAAACTTTGGATTTATAAACAGAGAATATGCCATCAGCAAAGTCCAGCTTAATTTTAAGCTATATCCAATAATAGCAAAAGACAACAGATGATTGTAAACATAGCCACTATCTCCCGATGGGAATAGCTGGGAAGAAGAAAACAGCAGGATTATTGACGGGAACATTATTGTAAAATACAACTCGTCTAAAAAAGAAGTTGCCATCACAATCGAAGTGCTTTTTCCAATACTTAATCCTTCCTTCCATAAAAAGATTGTTGCTATAGCTGTTCCCCCAATTGCTGACGGAGTAATTGCTGATCCAAATTCCCACAAAAAGACAATCTTTATACACTGTACCCATGTCAATTCTCCGCCTGATAATATTCTCATTCTTAGAACGTAACCAAAGTCACGGAAAAACAACATCCCAAAAGCGCATATAAAAAAAATAAAACTTAACTGAGTTATAGCAAACAATGAAAAATCGATTTTATTAAAATCTCGATAAACAAACCATGCAATAATTCCTAGCCCAATTACGATTGGTAATATTACTTTGCTAGATTTAAAACTATTTAATGATGTTTTATCAAATTTTCGCATAAATACAAAATAAAACTATTTATTACGATTATCAATAATAAAAGATTAAAATTGATTATTTTTAAGGCAAAATTTGATTATGGATTTTATTGCGATTATACCTGCAAGATATGCATCAACTCGTTTTCCGGGGAAACCATTGATAAATATTAACGGTAAAACAATGGTGCATAATGTTTATATTCAGGCAAAAAAAGTTTTTAATGATGTTTATGTCGCGACTGATGATGATAGAATTTATAATGCTGTTGTCGATTTTGGAGGAAAGGTTGTGATGACAAAACGAAAACATAAAAGTGGCACTGACAGATGTTCTGAAGCAATTGAAAAAATAGAAGAATTAGAAGGCAGAAGTTGGGATGTGATAGTTAACATTCAAGGAGACGAACCATTTATAAAAACGGAGCAACTTACTGAAATAAAGAAATGTTTTAAGCAGAAGAAAAATCAGATAGCAACTTTAGTCAAACCTATCAACAACAAAGATGATATTTTCAATCCAAACAAACCAAAAGTAGTTATTAATAATAAAAATGAGGCAATATACTTTAGCAGATCTCCCATACCTTATCTTCGTGGAATAAATGAAAACAAATGGATTTCAAAGCACTTGTATTACAAACATATTGGGCTGTATGCATATCGTAAAGAAGTACTGAAGGAAATTACCTGTTTAAAACCTTCATTACTTGAATTGGCAGAAAGTTTGGAACAACTAAGATGGATAGAAAACGGATATAAAATTAAAGTCTCATTTACGGAACATGAGAGCATATCAATTGATACCCCGAAAGATTTAGAAAAAATTAAACAAGTAGGATTGTTGTAATGAATATTGCGGTAAATGCCAGGTTATTACTTAAGAATAAACTCGAAGGAATCGGGTGGTTTAGTTATGAAACCCTGAAAAGAATAACCAAAGAACATCCCGAGCATAAATTCTTTTTCATTTTTGATAGACAATATAGCCCTGAATTTATTTTTTCTGAAAATGTAATCCCTATTGTTGCCGGACCTCCAACACGACATCCTGTTTTATGGTATATTTGGTTTGAATATGTAGTACCGAGAGTTTTAAAAAGAATAAATGCGGATATTTTTGTTTCTACAGATGGTTTCATTTCGCTAAAAGCAAAGATTCCTCAGGTTAGTATTATTCATGATATAAATTTTGTTCATAATCCTGAACAATTGCCATATTTTGTTCGCAAGTATTATAATTATTTTTTTCCAAAATATGCCAAAAAAGCTGCAAGCATAGGAACGGTTTCCGAATATTCGAAAAGAGATATCTGTGAAACATTTAACGTTAATCCGGATTTGATTACAGTTTGTTACAATGGTTCCAATTCGGTTTATACACCTTTGGCAGATGTCGAAAAAAATGAGGTAAAAACTGCATATACAAGTGGGCAGGATTATTTCATTTTCGTTGGTGCTTTTACACCAAGAAAGAACATTCCGGGATTATTAAAATCATTTGAGATTTATAAATCATCAGGGAGCTATACTCAAAAACTTGTGATTGTTGGATCCGAATTGCATAAAATGGTGGATATTAGAAAAACACTGGATACCATGGTGTATAAGGATGATGTAATATTCACCGGAAGGCTTGATTTAGAATCTTTGCATAAGTATCTTGGGTCAGCCTTGGCTTTGGTTTATATCCCATTTTTTGAAGGATTTGGCATCCCATTAGTCGAAGCAATGTATTGTGAAGTCCCTATAATATCTGGCGACAGAACATCTCTTCCTGAAGTAGTTGGAGAAGCAGCTTTAATTTGTTCACCTGAAGATCATAAAAAAGTCGCTTATTATATGGCAGAATTAGTTAATAATCCAAAGTTAAGAGATTCTCTAATCGAAAAAGCCAAAGTACAAAGAGAAATGTTTTCTTGGGATAAGTCAGCACAAAGGTTATGGCAGTGTATCGAAAAAGTAATACAATCCTAGTTAATGCTGAAACCATTTTTTGATAAAACCAAAATTGAAGCTGGTTGCGATGAGGCAGGAAGAGGTTGTCTTGCCGGCCCTGTTTATGCTGCAGCAGTTATTTTACCACACGATTATACAAATAAATTACTAAACGACTCGAAACAATTGACCGAAAAGCAAAGGGATAAACTTAGACCGGAAATCGAAAAAGATGCAATAGCCTGGGCGGTTGCCTATATTGATAATAAAGAGATAGACAAAATAAACATTTTGACTGCTTCAATATGTGCAATGCACAAGGCAGTTGACCAGTTGGGGAAAAAACCGGAGTTATTATTAATTGATGGCAACCGCTTCAAACCATATAAAGATATATGTCACAAATGTATCATTAAGGGAGACTCTTTGTTTATGTCAATAGCAGCAGCTTCGGTACTAGCTAAAACATATAGAGATGAATATATGTATAAAATTCATTTAGAACATCCTGAATATGGATGGGATAAAAACAAAGCTTATCCGACAAAATTTCATCGAAATGCCATATTAAAATATGGCATTACAAAATATCACAGGCTCAGTTACAAGCTAACCGACACCCAGCTGAAATTGTTTTAAAAGTTTTATTATTATTGTGGAGCTGTTTCTAATAAGTCGGTGTCAGTTTTTTCATAAATCCTTTCATAATTAGGAGCTGTTTCCGAATATAAAATAAATTCTTTTCGTTTATAAGTGGTTATTTCATTGGCATAATTTGTAAAATCGTTATATGACCTAAGATAACCTTCAGTAATTTCAAAAGAACCCTCATACATTATAATCGTATCGGTTGATGTTAGCTTTAGAATTACAAAGGCATCAGTCGCTGAAGCGTTTGTATAAATACTGTTATTCTCCATGAATAACATTATTCTTGTATCCTCAGTGTCATAAACAGATTTCCACGCGCCATAAAAATTTGATGCAGTTAGTTTTTCAACATTCTTTTCACAACTTGTAAAAATCGTAGTTAAAACAACGATAGTTAAAACACTTACTAAATAGATTTTTTTCATAGTTAATTAATTTTAAATTTGTAAGCATAAAAAAAAGAGGCAGATAATGCCTCTTTTTATCTTGTTGTATTTTAATATCCACCTTCTTTTTCAAGCTTGTCCATCTCTTCGTTGAAAATTTGCTCGAATTTCATTTTGTCGTAATCAACTCTCAATTTTTGATCTTTAGTTAAACTATTGTTGATTCCGTTTAGCATAGCATCTTTGCTAACCTCAATTGCAACATAGGTAGTGTATTTGCCGGTTGCTTCCTGATAGTTCTTTTCGCAGATTATTGCTACGTCAACTAAAGTTTGATTTACAACTTCTCTTGTAAGGTTTTCAAACTTCTGCTCAAAATCTGAATTTTGACCAACTTCTGTTTCGTTTACATAACGATCAGTAACAGATTTAATTTTAGTGTTGATCAATCCTGCAAGTTTTCCTTTTGCTGCAGATAAAGCCTTTTCTCTAGATAAGCTCATATCTTGAGAAGTTGCACTAGCGTCAGCTCTGAAATAATTCTTGTCTGAACGACCTTCATCTTTACATGGGATTGTTATTTCGGTTGGTTTTTTTCCAGCACCACCGACATTTTTCTTTCCTTTACATGATGAAAAAGCAAATACGGTTCCTAAAACTCCTATTGCTAAAATAATTGTTCTTAATGTAGTTGTCTTCATGGTAATAAAATTTAATTTGGTTACTAATTTAAAATTTTGGTTAAAAATACAATTTTTTATTTATATTCAACAATTTTTAATTTATTATTTACAGGTTTTGCAAACTTAATGCCAAAATGAAAAATACAAATCGCAAGAAAGCTAATGGGTTGTCAACAAGTGGATTGAACAAAAAAACTCTTACATCCGAAATATTAAATATTTTTTCAAAGAGCCCTAAAAAGGAGTTAAATTATAAACAAATTGCTTCGATATTAAATATCAGTAGTACAAATGATAGAACACTAATAGTAAAAATATTAGAAGAGCTTAGTGTTTCGGGAAATGTGAAAGAAACTTCAAAGGGGAAATATAAATTAAATTCAAAGACCGGCTATATTATTGGAGAAATTGACATGAATAAAGCAGGGAATGCTTTTGTTATCAGTCCTGATATTTCAGATGATATTTATGTTCCTTTTGCCAATCTGAATTCTGCTATGCATGGAGACACTGTTAAAGTCAGCCTTTATGCTTGTAGAAAAGGGAATAGAATAGAAGGTGAGGTTATTGAAGTCCTTAAAAGGGCAAACAAACAATTCGTTGGTACAATTGAAAAGTCGGGATCATATGGATTTTTGGTGCCGGATAATCCAAAAATGGTTTATGATATTTTTATTCCTGCTGATAATTTAAATGGTGCACGAGATGGTGAAAAAGTGATTGTCGAGATTATCGAATGGAATAGAAAAAGTAAAAATCCGACAGGTACTGTGGTTGAGGTTTTAGGCAAATCGGGAGATAACGAAGTCGAAATGCATGCGATACTTGCTGAATTTGGTCTTCCGTACAATTTTACTAGTGATATAGAGCATGAAGCTGCTAAAATAAGTGATAGAATTACTCAATATGATTATGAAATTCGGGATGATTTTAGAAATGTTCCGACTTTTACTATAGATCCGGAAGATGCAAAAGATTTTGACGATGCGTTGTCATTGGTTAAGTTGGAAAATGGAAATTATCAAATCGGTGTACATATAGCAGATGTGTCAAACTATATTGTAGAAAACAGTGAATTGGATAAAGAAGCTTATAGTAGAGCAACATCTGTATATCTTGTCGATAGGGTTGTTCCAATGCTTCCTGAAAAGCTGTCTAATTTCCTTTGTTCGTTACGCCCAAATGAGGATAAATTATGTTTTTCAGTGATATTAGAGATGAACGAAAAAGCCGAATTGGTTGATTACAGGATTGCTAAGACAATTATTAATTCTGATAAAAGATTTTCATACGAACAGGCACAAGAAATTCTTGATAATGGAAAAGGGGATTTCTATGAAGAGCTTAGTAGCTTGAACAAATTGGCTAAATTATTAAGATCTAACCGTTTTCGGACAGGAGCTTTTAACTTCGAACACTTCGAAATAAAATTTAAGCTTGATAATAATGCGATACCAACCGGGGTATATTTTAAAAAGTCGCTTGAATCAAATTATTTAATAGAAGAATTCATGCTTTTGGCAAATAGAACAGTAGCGGAAACAATCGGGAAGTTAAAAAAGAATTTTGAATTTGTGTATCGAGTACATGCGAAACCTAATGAAGACAAACTTTTTAGTTTTTCAGGTTTCATAAAAAGGTTTGGATATGATTTGGACTTATCTAATAACATTAAGTTGGCTAAGTCGATGAATAAATTAATTTCTGAAGTTGTTGGAAAGCCTGAACAAAATATAATTGAAAATCTTGCGATTCGTGCGATGAGCAAAGCAATATATACGACAAAAAATATAGGCCATTATGGTTTGGCTTTCGATTATTATACACATTTTACTTCGCCAATAAGACGTTATCCTGATGTTTTAGTTCACAGATTATTATTTGATTATATAAGGAATAAAAACTCTAACATATCTGCCCTTGAAGAAAAAACCAAGCATTGTTCTTATATGGAGCAACAAGCAAGTCTTGCAGAACGTGCTTCAATCAAATATAAACAAGCAGAATTTATGATTGATAAAGTAGGACAAATATTTGAAGGGGTAATATCCGGTGTAACAGAATGGGGCTTTTTTGTTCAGTTAAAAGAAAATGCTTGTGAAGGATTAGTTCACATGAGGACACTTAACGACGATTTTTATACTTATGATGCTGAAAACTACTGTATCAACGGAACTTATACTAAAAAATGTTATCAATTAGGCTCGGTTGTTAGTGTGAAAATAATAAATGTAAACTTACAAAAGAAACAAATTGATTTTGAACTATCATATCTGGAGTTGAAATAGAAAATAATTTTTGAATTTGTATTGAAATTTGATATCTTTATAAGCAAAAAATTATGGCTTCAACTCATAAATCAGATTCCACTTTTATTCATGGCTCAGTATTAATGCCTCAAGAAGAAATGTTGGAAGTAATAACGGAAAAGAAATCTATGAAAATAGGAATTCCTGCAGATTGTAGTGGGATTGAACATAGAATTCCTTTAGCTCCTCTTGCTGTTGAGCAATTAGTGAAAGAAGGTTTTAAAATTTTTATTCAGGAAGGAGCCGGTAAAGGGGCAAATTTTACTGATGTTCAGTATGCCGATTATGGCGCAACTATTACAAAAAGCCTTTCAGACATTTTTAGTTGCGACATTATTCTTAAAATTTTTCCGTTGACTATTGAAGAGATTGATATGTTAAAAGGCAATCAATTAGTTATTTCTTCATTACATTCAAATTGTCAGGATAAGGAGTATTTTGTGAAATTGATGCAAAAGCGAATTACTGCTTTGGCTTTTGATACAATGCAGGATAGTAAAGGACGTAATCCTATTGTAAAGTCTATGAGTGAAATTGCAGGAAGGTCATCGGTTCTGATTGCCTCGGAATATTTAAGTAATATTCATAAAGGTAAGGGTGAAATGTTTGGTGGTGTAACGGGAGTCTCACCAACAGAAGTAGTAATAATTGGAGCAGGGACAGCAGGAACTTATGCAGCACAAACAGCTCATTCAATGGGAGCGATGGTAAAAGTATTTGATAATTCCGTTTCTAAGCTCGATAATTTGCAACAACACATTGGAAATAAAGTATTTACAAGTACAATTCATTCTAAAGTATTACTTTCGGCGATAAAAACTGCAGATGTAATAATTGGAGCTCTGAAAATTTACAATAAGCGATCTAATATTGTAATTACTGAGGAAATGGTAATGCAAATGAAGAAAAATTCTGTTATTGTTGATATTAGCATTGATCAGGGGGGCATTTTTGAAACAGGCAAACCAACTACTCATAAAAATCCGGTATTTTTAAAGCATGGAGTAATTCATTATTGCGTTCCTAATATTGCATCAAGGGTAGCAAGAACGGCTTCCTATGCAATTAGTAATGTAATCGCAGGAGAATTAATGAATATGCAACAGTATGGTAATATAACACAGTACCTTAAGATTAATCCGGGAACTAGAAAAGGTGTTTATCTATACAATGGAATTCTTACTGACGAAAACATCGGCGTGATTCATGGTATATTTTCTAAAGATTTAGATTTATTATTAGCTGCTATGTAAAAAAAAGCCGGTTTTTTAACCGGCTTTTTTTTATTTACCTGTAAACATTGCAAACTTTATTTTTGCTCCGCTTTGAGACATGAGATAATATCTGTAATCATATTCTTTAAATAATTCAGGAACAATCCTGTATTTTTTATTCTTTTTATTAAACATTGCTGTTCCGTGTACTTTACCGTCAGAGAAGATTGATACAACAGTAGCAACACCCTTCCTGTCAGGACCAACAATTTCTTTGTATAAGTTACCATCGAGATTTTGTTGTTCGAGCATTTTGTGATTTTTCGGATTATCATTGTAGAATAAAAAGACCTTTTCTCCAACAGCAAACGCAGCAACAGATGAGAATTTACCAAGGTCATTAAAACTATACTGAGCTTTTGGTATTCTCGTCATCCATTCCATAGCATTTTCAGGACTGCAGTAAGCAACTAAAACATCATTAAAGCGGTAGTAATCATTATATATTATCTCTTTTGAGCCGGGAACAATTATTGAGTCTGACCAATAGTTATAATGCTCAGAGATTACCACAGATCCACCATTTGACAAATATAAAACATCGAGAAGTTTGTAATTATACATATCTGTATAAACTTTCATTAATCTGTCAGCACGAAATTCGGGAATTTCAGTTTTTGAGAAAATATAATCTGCCTTTTTTGCATCACCTGCAACGAATTGTTTAAGTTTTGTATCATATCTTTGGTGAAAAATACCTTCATAATTGTCTTTTCCCTTTCTAACCATAAACCCGAAAATATCAACATTTTCATTCTCATCAACTCCAAAAATAGCATCCACTAAAATGAACTTTTTACCTTTTATTTCAACGTCTGTAACAATTCCAGTTGCAACTTCAAAAATTAAAAGTTTATAATCGTAAATAATGGTCTTCATTCTTTTTAGCTGACGTGGATCGGGACTAATTCTTGCTAACATAAATACATTCCCACTATTTGCAATTTCAATTTGATCAATTTCAAAAGCATCACCAACCAAAGGAAGTTTTACCTGATGGTTATAAATTTCTTTCAAATCAGCATTATAGACCTTAAAAAAGAATGGCTCCTCGTTATAGGTTTGAAAAGGACGATTGTAATAGACAAATATGTTTTGTTGATTTGGTGTAAGTACCACGTTGAAATTAACAGCAATGTTTTGATTAGTCAGCTTTCCAATTATTATTGGTTCACCTATTATCTGACCACTTTTATTTACATGTTGAATATATAAAGATTTTTCCTTTACTGTATTGTTTATTACCTGAGTAAATAAAACAAGTTTTCCGTCAAGATAAAACATTTCAAGATATTCTGACTGTATGCCTTCAATCATTGGTAAAATTAATTGATTGGTAGATTCTCTAGTCATGGAATGTCCATTGAAAAAGTCAAGGTACAGCTCGTCCCTTTCATTAATTCTTAAAGCATAAAAACCGTCAGAATCAGCACCGAACAATCTGACATAGTCATTTAATTTGTCCAGAACAATTTCTTTATCGTATCCGAAACTAGTTGATGATTGTGCGTTAACAATTACACTGCAAATGATTGCTAAATAAATCAATAATATTATTTTCTTCATAATTCTTGGTTTTCTAATTGTGTGCTAATATAGATATTTTTCTTTAAATACTAAAAATTAATGTTTTTTATTTGCTAATTGTCCGCAAGCTGCATGTATGTCCTGACCTTTTGATTTCCTTATTGTTACAACAAGGTTTTTTGATTTAATATAGTCTTCAAATTGTATAACTTTTTCTTTTTTTGAGGGTTTATAAATATCATTTTCAGTCGGATTATATTCTATAAGATTTATTTTGCAGGCGGATATTTTTGTGAATTCTGTTAGGGCGACAGCGTCTTCATGGGAGTCGTTTATATCGCCTAAAAGCAGATATTCATATGTTATTCTTTTTTCAGTTTTTTGATAATAATATTTTATCGCCGCTGATAATAATTCTAGATTATATTTTTTATTGACCGGCATTAAAATATTTCTTTTAGAATCAAGAGCCGAATGCAACGAAACTGACAAATTAATTTTTATTTTTTCATTTGCGAGGTCCATTATGCCTTGGGGAATTCCTGCTGTTGATAAAGTAATACGTTGGGGAGAGATTCCTAAACCATCTTTTGATATTAAAAGATTAATCGTTCTAATTGTATTATCGTAATTTAGCAGAGGTTCTCCCATTCCCATAATTACAATATTTGACAGTTTACGTTTAAATTTATTTTCACTTAATTTATTTAATTCGAAAACCTGATCAAATATCTCTCCCATGGTTAAATTGCGAATGTATTTTATTTTACCGGTTGCACAAAAACTGCACTTAAGAGGACAGCCAACTTGTGTTGATATACAAGCGGTAACCCTATCTCTATCTGGAATCAATACGCCTTCGAAGTATAGATTATCTAAAGTGATAAACAGCACTTTTATAGTCTTGTCCTTGCTTGTGAATTTTTCAGCAGTTTTTATTTTATCAATATAAAAACTAGCGCTTAGCTTTTCCCTTAAAGATTCAGACAGGTTGTTCATTTCATTAAAATCTGAAACGCCCTTTTGCCATAACCATTTTATTATTTGGTCTTTTCTGAATGGTTTATCTCCTTGCTTTATAAGAAAACATTCAATCTCTTGACTGGTCAAATTTCGTATATTAATTTTGTCATTAACCATAATACAAAACTATATAAAATTACAACTAATCATCATGTGAATTAAAATTTATATATAGTAATAAATAATAGATTTTCGGAATACTTTATAATATATATTTGCTAAAAATTTGTGATAAATTGAGTAACTATCAAGGCGAAATATTTGCAATAATAACATCAGTATGTTGGACAATTAGTGCACTGTCCTACGAGTCTGCAGGGAAGAAGATTGGTTCTGTTCCGATGAATCTGATAAGGATGTTAATGGCTCTTATTTATATGAGTTTATATACGTTGATTTTCAGAGGTCTAATTCTTCCTTTTGATGCTGATTCTCAAACATGGTTTTGGTTATTAATATCCGGATTTGTTGGATTTGTTATTGGGGATATAATGCTTTTTCAGTCTTTTGTTGTTATTGGAGCAAGAATTTCTATGTTGGTCATGTCTTTAGTCCCGCCCATTACGGCGATTTTGGGATGGATAATATTAGGTGAAACAATGACCGGTAAACAAATTTTTGCAATGTTTGTTACTGTTTCCGGAATTGCACTAGTCTTGCTTGGAAGAAGAAAGAATAATTCATCGAATAAATCGAAAAAAATATCTGTTACTCTGATTGGTTTGTTGCTTGCATTAGGTGGGGCATTTGGTCAAGCTCGCGGATTGGTTTTAAGTAAAAAAGGAATGGGAAATTATGATGCCTTTGCAGCAAGTCAGATACGAATTATTGCAGGGGTTGTAGGATATGTAATAATAATAAGTTTTGCCGGTTTGTGGAAAAAGACTTTTGCCGGGATAAAAAATGTTTCAGCTATGAAGGCCGTATCTTTGGGCTCTTTTGTCGGTCCCTTTCTTGGTGTTTCATTGTCTTTATTGGCAATTAAATACACAACAACAGGAATAGCTGCTACCCTTACTTCACTTGCACCGGTAATTATTATTTTACCTTCTGTAATGATAAATAAAGAGAAAGTTAGGTTGTTAGAAGTTTTAGGAGCCGTTATTTCAATTGTAGGCGTTGCAATGTTTTTTCTGTAAATAGTTTTAATTACTTAAAACAAATTTTATCGGAATTATATAGGAAACCGGTACAGATTTACCTCTTTGTTTTCCGGGGGTCCATGCGGGAAGACTTGTTACAACTCTTAAGGCTTCCTCATCCAGATATTTATCTACTCCTTTAGCGATACTTACATTTGAAACGACACCATCAGTTCCAATAATAAATTGTACAAAAACCTTCCCTTGTATTCCGTTTTCTCTGCATATTTCAGGATATTTTGTGTGTTCACTTATGTATTTTAATAAACCGGCTTCACCTCCTGGAAATGCGGGCTTTACTTCAACTTTTACCCAGTCAATTATTTCAACAGGGTCATCAGGAATATCATCAGGAATGTAAGGGGTTATTATTATTGGAGATACAGGACCAACGGGATCTGTTATTAAATCATCAGTATCATCGTCAGTTTCTTTGTCGGTAATTAGTAATATTTCCGGGATGACAGAAGATTGCGGAGGAATAATTACCGGAGGAGGAGTTTGAATAGTAATTTGGATATCTTCATCAAACGAGTTAATCTGTGATAAATTTCCCAGATCAGATTTTGAAAGATCTTCGGAAGGCCATTCAAATGCTACTAAACATAAACCTAGTGAAAGTATAAATCCCAATTCTAAAAAGATTATTCTTTTTTTTTCGAGATTTGCCTGAGGTGATTTTTTCGTTTTCATATCTGTATTTTTTTGTTATTTTTCAAGGAGATTCTAATTGGAATATAATTCCATAATTAGAACCTTTAATATTAAAACGAAAAATGTTTGAAATAAGATATGTATAGAACACTTAATTTTGATGAAATGATAAAAACAATTATAGTTTTCGCAAAAAAGTCTACTCTTCGGCTGATAATTCTTGCCAATATTCCAAAGCTCTTCGAGTATGAGGGATTACAATTGTACCTCCAACAACATTAGCAACTCCAAAAATATCTAATATTTCTTCGGTCGTTACACCAAGTTTATAACAGGTTTCCAGGTGATATTTTACACAATCGTCACACCTGAGTACCATTGAAGCTACCAAACCTAGCATTTCTTTAGTTTTGGAGTCCAAAGCCGAGTCTTGATATGTCAGTGTGTCAATGCCATAAAGTCTTTTTATTACTTTGTGATTTGTATTTAAAAGTTTTTCATTCATTTTAGAACGATAATCACGAAATTCTTGAATTTTACTCATATCCTTTTATTATGAATTAGTAATTTCTCCTTTTAATGTTGCAGAGCTTGCATCTTTAATTGTAATCATAACAGTATCTCCTTGTTTTTTATTTAAACTTGGAAATACCACTACTTTGTTTTGTTCTGTTCGGCCAAATAGCATTTCTTTAGAACGTTTTGAAAACCCCTCAACCAGTACTTCAAAGGTTTTGCCAATATCTGCTTTGTTCTTTTTTAGCGAAATTTTATTTTGAAGATGAATCATCCTATTTAGTCTTTCTTTTTTTACATCTTCAGGCACATCATCAATAAGACTTTTTGCTGCATAAGTTCCCGGTCTTTCAGAATATTTAAACATAAATGCCATATCATAGCAAACCTCTTCCATCAAGCTTAAAGTTTGTTGAAAATCTTCTTCAGTTTCACCCGAAAATCCACAAAAAATATCGCTTGAAAGCCCAATATCGGGAATTTTTGACTTGATAACATTGATACGATTGAGATACCATTCGCGAGTATATTTTCTATTCATTCTTTCAAGAATTTTATTACTTCCTGATTGTACCGGTAAGTGAATATGATTACAAATATTTTTATTTCTAGCTATTACATCAATTAGTTCATCTGATAAATCTTTAGGATGTGAGGTCGTAAAACGTATTCTCATTTCAGGAGCATTTTTAGCAACCATTTCGATAAGAGAAGGAAAGTTTACTTTATTAAGATTGTCTTCGAAGTAATATGAATTTACATTTTGTCCAAGTAGGGTTAATTCTTTAAATTTATTTTCTTGGAGTTTTTTAACTTCATTAATTATATCATTATAATTTGCGCTACGTTCACGTCCTCGTGTATAAGGGACAATACAATAAGAACAGAAATTATTGCATCCTCTTGTTATAGCAATGAAACCGGACATGTTTTCATTATCCTTCTTTTTTTGTAGTATTCCTGAATATGTTTCGTTAATATTAAAATCTGTATTGCAAAATTTGTTATTTAAATATGAGTTGCTAATTAGTTCAGGCAAATAACGATAAGCATCTGGCCCTGCAACAAAATCCACTATCGGATGTTCAAGCATTTTTTCTCCAATTCTTTGTGCCATACAACCAATTATTCCGACTATGAGATTTTTGTTTTTTCGTTTAATACTTTTTATAAAATCTAAACGACTCCAAATTTTTTTTTCGGCATTATCTCTTACCGAGCAAGTGTTAATGATTATTACATCTGCATTGTTAATCTCTGATGCAATTTTGTAATTATTTACATCCAGTATGCTTGCAACAGTTTCAGAATCTGCCACATTCATCTGACATCCATAGGTCTCTATATAGATTTTATTATTCACTCCGACTGATTTATTTATACAAAAATAGTATTTTGAAAATGTAATCTTGAAATAATATCAATAAAAAAGCTGTCTTTTGGACAGCTTTTTTAAATTTATAAAATAAGTTTTAATTTGATAATCCGTATCTCTTGAATGAGGTTACAGTAAGTTCTTTATCTGTTTTTTGTAAGTACTCTTTCACAGAAATTTTACCTTCCTGAACAAATTCTTGATTTAAAAGTGTAGATTCTTTAAAGAATTTCTGAAGTTTCCCTTGAGCTATTTTATCAAGTAATTCTTCTGCTTTTCCTTCAAGACGAGCTTGTTCACGACCTATTTCGAGTTCTTTATCAATAACAGATTGAGGAACAGAGTCTTTATCAATAGAAACAGGATTCATAGCTGCAATTTGCATTGCTACATTAAACCCAATTGAAGAATCAACAACTTTATTAAGTCCAACAAGAGTTGCTAATTTGTTACCCATGTGGATATATGAACTAACCAGTGGAGCTTCAACTTTATCATAATAAGCCAACTCCATTTTTTCACCTGTTACGCCACTTCTCTCCGAAATGATGTCAGCAATGGTTATTCCATTTATTTTACATAATTTCAGGGAATCTATATTTGCAGGTAACTCTTCTGCTGCAACATCAAGAATTGATTTTGCCATTGCAACGAAATCTTCATTCTTTGCAACAAAGTCAGTTTCACAATTTACAGCAATCATTACCCCAATAGTGTTATTCTTAGTTGTTTTAGCCAGAACTGCACCTTCTGATGCGTCTCTGTCAGCTCTCTTGTTTGCTATTGCAAGACCTCTTTCGCGAATTAGTTCTTTTGCCCTTTCAAAATCGCCGTCAGCTTCAACCAAAGCTTTTTTGCAATCCATCATGCCGGCGCCTGTCATTTGTCTTAATTTGCTAACATCAGCTGCTGTTATATTTGCCATTACTTTAAATTTAAAAATTAATAATTATTCGTCATCTTCATCATCTGAAATATCAACGCTTTTAACACTAGGTTTTATCAACTCTTTTTTAGCTCTGGTTCTAGTGCGCATTGATTTTTTCTTTTCATCTACTTCTATATTTTCATCGTTTTCATCAGATGCTTTGACATTATTTTCCTTTTCCACGCTTCTTTCACTCAATCCTTCCTTGATAGCCTGACACATCAAACTTACAACTAGTTGAATTGATTTTGAAGCATCATCATTTGCAGGAATCGGGAAGTCAATTGGTTTAGGATCAGAATTTGTATCTACCATTGCAAATACCGGAATTCCAAGTCTAATAGCTTCATGAACTGCGATTTTTTCTTTTAAAACATCAACAACGAATAAGGCGGCAGGTAATCTTGACAAATCTGAAATAGAACCTAAGTTCTTCTCTAGCTTGGCACGTTGACGAGTAACCTGTAATCTTTCACGTTTTGACAATGTCTCAAAAGTTCCATCAGTATGCATTTTGTCGATTGAGGACATTTTCTTAACTGCTTTACGAATAGTCGGAAAATTGGTAAGCATACCACCCGGCCAACGTTCAGTTACATAAGGCATGTTGATTTTGGTTACTTCTTCAGCAACAATGTCTTTGGCTTGTTTTTTTGTTGCAACAAACAGTACTTTTCTTCCTGATTTTGCAATGTTTTTCATGGCATTTGCAGCTTCATCAATTTTAATGGCTGTTTTATGCAAATCAATAATGTGAATACCATTACGTTCCATAAAAATGTATGGAGCCATAGATGGATTCCATTTACGCTTCAAGTGTCCAAAATGAACACCAGCGTCAAGTAATTGTTCAAAACTTACTATTGGCATTTTTTTTAATTTTAAGTTTACATTCTGTAGTAACAATTGCTCGGTAGAATTTCATAAATAATTAATCCGAGTAATTTAGATACTAAACTTGATTTATACTCACTAAAAGGATTAACGTTTACTGAACTGGAATCTTTTACGAGCTTTCTTCTGTCCAGGTTTTTTGCGTTCAACAACTCTTGGATCACGAGTGAGAAATCCCATAGGTTTTAGGCTGGCACGGTATTCTGCGTCAACTTTTAACAAAGCCCTTGAAATTCCTAGTCTTAAAGCTTCTGCCTGGCCTTTGATACCACCACCATCAATGTTTGCTTTAACATCGTAACAATCAATTTTATCAAGTGTTAAAAAAGGTTGTTTTACAATGTATTGCAATTGCATTAACGGAAAATATTCTTCCAGTTTTTTATCATTAATTGAAAAATTCCCTTTGCCTTCGCTAAGATAAACTCTTGCTATGGCAGCTTTTCTACGTCCTATTGCATTAAAAACTTCCATAATGCTTATTTAATTGTATTTAAGTCCAACTTTGCCGGTTTTTGAGCTTCTTGCTTGTGCTCAGCACCGACGTAAATATATAAATTCCTAAATAATTGATCACCTAAACTATTTTTAGGCAACATTCCTTTGATAGCTTTTTCTAAAACTCGTTCCGGATTTTTTTCTAAAACTTTTTTTATCGGAATAGTTTTTTGACCACCAGGATAACCGGAGTGACTAATATAAACTTTATCATCAAGTTTGTTTCCTGTTAGTTGAATTTTTTCTGCATTGATGATAATAACATTATCACCACAATCAACGTGAGGAGTGTAATCAGTCTTGTGTTTTCCGCGAAGGACAAGAGCTACTTTTGCAGCCAAGCGTCCGAGAATTTCACCTTCAGCATCTACAACAAACCACTGCTTGTTGACGGTTTCCCTATTTGCTGATATCGTTTTGTACTTCAATGTTTTCACTACTAATAAAATTTAATAAATAATAAAATATTTACTCCATAGGCTGGATGACCAAACGGACTGCAAAAATAATATATTTTTCTTTATCACAATATTTTTTCAACAATTAATTTGCATTTATCTAAAAACTGTTAAAATATTGTATTATCAAAGCCTACATTAAATTGAATTTTTAAATATTTGTTGAAAAAATGAAGTTTTATTTTAGGATATAATCAAATCTAACTCTATTATAGAATAAAAAGACTAAAATTTATTATTACTAATTATTTAAAAAAACTAACAATAGGATCAACAGATTTATTATTCATACCTATTTGCTCTGAGGCTGCTCTGCAACCGCCTCGGCAGATAGGCCATAATTTGCAGTTTTTGCAATATTCCGGAATATTTATATTCCATGATTTTACGTATGTAGAATTTAAAATTTCGTCAAAATTATTTTTAAAAATATTTCCGGCAATAATTGGGCTATGATTACATACTCTTACATTTCCTGATATATCGAGTGTTAGTGGAAAGTGTAATGGGTTTTCGGGGCAATTTCCAAAGCGTATAAAAGGAAAGTGGGCAGGGTTTATTACACAATGAGGTGTGCAGACATTTGAAGTAACATTAAGTTTTAAATCACGTGCTATATTATTAATTAATAAGTATGAATTTTTTAAATTATTTAATTCAGGTAAAATTTGATTAGCCGAATTTTTATTTTTGCCTCCTATATTGTAGCGATCAACGGATATTTGCTTAATTCCTAAATTAACAATAAAATTAATGGTTTCTGAAATAGTTTGCGAGTTTAAAGATGTTAATACAATTACAGCAACAACATTTGATCCGTGAGATTTTAAAATCTTAATTGCGTTTACAGATTTTTCATGAGAACCCTCTAGGCATGTCATTTTATCATGAATTATTTCTGAATGTGAATGAATTGGAAGTTGAAAAAGATCATTTTTTACAAGTAACAAATCATTAATTTTTTGTTCCGAGAATAGTGTTCCGTTTGAAATTATAGTTGTAAGTGAATTTTTCATCTTTGCATATAAAACCATCTCGGGAATGCGATCTTCAAGTAACGGTTCTCCTCCTGTAAAAGTTATCGAATTTATTTCGGCATGAGAATATGCTTGTTTTAGTACTTTCTTAAGTAACTGAAAATTGCTTTTATTTTCTATTTTTTGATGTGGGATATGATTATAGCAAAAAATACAATTCTGATTACAGGAATTGTTAACTTCAAGAGCAATATGCGGGATTGATATTTTTTGTTTTTTTCCCAATGGATTAAGCTTAATATTTCTTAAGTGGTAAAATTAGAAATATTTTTTGATTGAGAATAATTTTAGGTTTGGATGTAACAAAACAGGGATAATTTGTATAAATTTCTGATTTTTAAGATATTTTAATGCAATTTTTTATTTCAGTTAAATATAAATGATACAATTATTATATATTTGTAAAAGAAAATTTAAGATATTATGGCAAGAAGTTACGAAGAAGAACAAAACAACCTTAACATTATCGGTAATGGCACTTCGATAAACGGAGATGTTTCATCAAATGGAGATTTACGTATTGACGGTAATTTGACCGGAAATCTTAACACAAAAGCAAAGCTGGTATTGGGGTCTACCGGTAAAATATTGGGCGAAATATTTTGTAAAAACTCTGAAATTTCAGGTCAAATTGATGGTAAAATTACTGTTGAAGAGTTATTAATATTGAAATCTTCAGCTAGAATTAATGGAGATATTGTTACCTCCAGACTATCTGTTGAACCTGGAGCAATATTTACAGGTACGTGTAATATGGGAGGAAATCTCCGTTCGGAAGATCCGACCGAAGAAACAGATGTCTAGTACCGGGACCGAAGATAAATCAGGAAACAATAAACAGGGATTGAATAATATTATTAAATTCTCTTCTCTGGCATTTGAAATGGGAATCATGATTTTTATTGGAGCTTTTGGTGGAGATTGGCTAGACGATTATTTCGAAAATGATAAACCTTGGTTTACAATTGCCCTTTCATTATTATCTGTTATCGGATCTATTTACTTGGTAATAAAAAGACTGATGAATGATAAGTAAACAAGAATTCAGAGCTTTTATAAATTTTAGTTTTTTGGCAATTATTGTTTTTGCCGCTCATTATCTTTTATTATACAGGTTTCGAATAAATTTATATGCTCCTGATGTTCTTTATGTTCATCCTTTTTTGTTTATAATTACTCTTGCAACAATAATTGCGGTTAAAATTATTTTTAAAAAAACAAGATTAAATTTACTAGGATATGTTTATCTTGGAGTTAGTCTTGTGAAAATGCTTGCAGCAGTTTTGTTCCTGATGCCGAAGTTGTTAAGTGACAGCATGTTTCGAAAAGAGTATGTCTTGCAATTTTTTATGATTTATTTTATATATCTTACATTCGAAGTATTTTATCTTGTGAGACAATTTAAAAATGAGTGAAAAAATATTTTAGATTTTGTTAGATTATTTAAATTGAAAATGTAAATTTGTAGTGCCACATAAATAAGGTATAGTATTATTATGAAGTACATATTTTTATTAGTCAGTATATTTTGTCTTTTTGGTTTTGGAAACATTGCAAAGGCTTCGGGGCATGGAGAGGAAGAAGCTGAAGAGAAGGGTTTTAATGTTATAGATTTAATAATGCATCACATTAAAGATGCACATGAATGGCATATTCTTGATTATAAAAAGTCGGATGGAACTGAAAAATCAGTTTCTGTTCCATTACCTATAATTGTTTATTATGATGGTCAACTTGATATCTTTTTATCATCAGCGTTTGAGCACGGGCATAAAACTGTTGAAAAAGGTGGAAATAAATACATATTGCATCACGAAAGAATATACATTGCAGATGAAAACGGAGAGTTAAAACTTGAAGAAAAAGATGGAGACCATGTTGTTTTAAATGAAAAGCCTTTAGACTTCTCTATTACAAAGAATGTTTTTTCGATGATGATTGTTTCATTGCTGTTGATTTGGATATTTGTAAGTGTTGCAAGGGCGTATAAAAAGCATCCGGGGCGGCCTTATGGATTGCAGGCTTTGATGGAAATGCTAATAATGTTCGTTAAAGACGAAATCGTTTATCCTAATTTAGGTAAGAAAACAGATAAGTTTTTGCCGTTTTTGTTGACTATATTCTTTTTTATTTTGTTGAACAATCTGATGGGAATCATTCCAATATTTCCTGGTGGTGCAAACGCTACCGGTAATATTGCAGTAACTATGACATTAGCATTATTTACATTTTTTGCAATAAATTTAAATGGCAATAAACATTATTGGAAGCATACATTATGGATGCCGGGAGTTCCGGTTTTTGTAAGACCGATTTTAGCCGTGGTTGAAATTATGGGAATGATTGTAAAGCCTGTTGCGTTAACAATCCGTCTTTTTGCAAACATTACTGCAGGACATATTATTATTCTAAGTCTTGTATCACTTATATTTATTTTCGAATCATTTACAATGTCTCCGGTATCATTCATATTTGTTCTGTTTATGAACTGTCTTGAATTACTGGTCGCATTTTTACAAGCATATATTTTTACAATGTTGTCATCTCTGTTCATTGGAATGGCAGTTGAAGAACATCATTAAAATTATAAAGTAGAGTTTTTTATGTTTAATTTAAATTATATACAGTTATGACAGGAATTCCGGCAATTGGCGCTGCATTAGCAGTAATTGGTGCCAGCTATGGTATTGGAAAAATTGGTGGCGCTGCAATGGACGCTATCGCAAGACAACCCGAAGCTGCAAAAAACATTCAAATGTCAATGATCATCGCTGCTGCTTTGGTCGAAGGGGTAGCTTTATTTGGTGTTGTTGTTGCTTTGTTGCAAAGCTAAAAACAAAATTACATTTCCCGCTGAGCGATTGGCTCCGGGAAATGTTTTAAAAAAGAAAAATTTAAAACAAAATATTATGGATCTTGTAACACCTGGTATTGGGCTTATATTTTGGACTGGAATTATTTTTGCATTTTTGTTGTTTATACTGACAAAATTTGCTTGGAAACCAATAAATAAAATGATTTCTGCGCGTAGTCAAAGTATTGAAGATGCTTTAAATCAAGCCGAAAAAGCACGTGAGGAAATGAAGCAACTTCAGGCTGGTAATGAAAAAATTATTGCAGAAGCTCGTCTAGAAAGAGATAAAATGATGCGAGAAGCCAAAGAGCTTAAAGATCAAATAGTTGCTGAAGCTAAATCTGAAGCCCAGAGAGAAGTTGAAAAATTGAAAAAATCGGCAGCATTAGAAATTACTGCACAGAAATCGGCAGCAATGGAAGAAATGCGAAATCAGGTTTTAGATTTATCAGTAATTGTTGCAGAAAAAGTGCTACGAAGAGAACTTAAATCTAAACCTGACAATGAAAAGTTGGTAGATGAATTGCTTAAAGATGTAAAGTTTAACTGATTATGAATCAAAGTAAAATCTCGGTAAGATATGCGAAAGCGATTTTCGAAGCTGCCGGAGAAAAAAATGTACAGAAAGAAGTGTTTACTGATTTTGTTTTAATCAGTGAAGCGATCTCAGAAAATGTTGAATTTTATGAGGTAATCTCAAGTCCGATTATCAAGCCTTCTGAAAAATCTTTGTTGTTAACTAATGTTTTCAAGTCTTCAATAAATTCATTAACAATGAAATTTTTAGAGATGATTGTTAACAATAGTCGTGAAAAGTATATTATTGATATTGCAAGAGTATATTCAGATTTGTATCGCAAAGGACATAATGTTAAAGAAGTAGTTCTTACTACTCCATATGGTATTGACGATAATACTAAAGAAAGTCTGATTAAGACAGTTTCTGAATCTTTTAATTCAGGAGTGGAAATAAAAGAAAAGATAAAATCTGAAATGATAGGCGGGGTGATAATCAGAATTGATAATATGCAACTGGATTTGAGTGTTGCGACGCAGCTAAAAGAGATTAGGAAATCTCTAAAAACAGACGAATACGAACGTAAATTATAAAACAAAATAAGTTATTAATTATGGCAGATATTAAACCATCGGAAGTTTCAAGGATTTTAAAACAGCAGTTGGAAGGATTGGCTTCAAAAACGAGTCTCGAAGAAGTTGGGACAGTTTTACAGGTCGGAGACGGTATAGCCCGTATTCATGGATTAGACAATGTGCAGTCCAATGAGCTTATTGAGTTCGAAAATGGAGTAAAAGGGATAGTATTGAACTTGGAAGAAGACAACGTTGGAGCTGTGCTTTTAGGACCGAGTGACGAAATCAAAGAAGGGAATGTTGTTAAAAGATTAAGGCGTATTGCCTCCATAATGGTTGGAGAACAATTATTGGGCAGAGTAATCAATACAATTGGGGACCCATTGGATGGAAAAGGTCCTATTGGAGGGGAACTTTTTGAAATGCCTCTTGAAAGAGTTGCGCCATGGGTTATATTCCGTCAACCGGTTAATGAACCTTTACAAACTGGAATAAAAGCTATTGACTCAATGATTCCTATTGGAAGAGGACAACGCGAACTTATTATTGGTGACCGTCAGACTGGCAAAACTGCTATTGTAGTTGATACTATTATAAATCAAAAACAATATTATGATAAAGGTGAGCCTGTTTATTGTATTTATGTAGCAATAGGTCAAAAAGGCTCAACAGTTGCAAGTATTGCAAAAACATTGGATGAGGCAGGGGCGATGGATTATACTGTTATTGTTACTGCATCTGCGTCTGATCCTGCTGCTATGCAGTTTTATGCTCCGTTTGCCGGTTGCGCTATTGGAGAATATTTCCGTGATACAGGTCGTCCTGCATTGATAATTTATGATGATTTATCTAAGCAGGCGGTTTCTTATCGTGAAGTTTCTTTATTGTTGAGAAGACCTCCGGGACGTGAAGCTTATCCGGGTGATGTGTTTTATTTGCACTCAAGATTATTGGAGAGAGCAGCTAAAATTATTAAATCGGATGAAATTGCTGCAAAAATGAACGATTTACCAGAATGCTTAAAAGATAAAGTTAAAGGAGGCGGCTCACTTACTGCTTTACCAATTATTGAAACACAGGCCGGTGATATATCAGCCTATATACCAACTAATGTTATTTCTATTACTGATGGACAGATTTTTCTAGAGTCAGGATTGTTTAATGCAGGTGTTCGTCCGGCTATCAACGTTGGTATTTCTGTTTCGCGTGTTGGAGGAAACGCACAAATTAAGTGTATGAAAAAAATCGCAGGTACATTAAAAATTGATCAGGCTCAGTTCAGAGAACTGGAAGCATTTTCAAAATTTGGTTCGGACCTAGATGCTGTTACTTTGTCAGTAATTGATAAAGGACGTAAGAATGTTGAAATTCTGAAACAAGGAGAACATTGTCCTGTAAAGGTTGCCGATCAGGCGGCAATTATTTATTGCGGAACTAATGCTTTGTTAAAAGACGTTCCGGTTAATAAAATAAGAGATTTTGAAGAAGAATATATTAATTTCTTAAATGCAAGTCACAAGGACATTATGGATAAGCTTGGAAAAGGAGAATTGAGTGATGAAATTACAGATGTTCTTACTAAAGTTGCTAAAGAATTCTCTTCTAAATATATAAAATAATTTGGATAATGGCGGGACTTAAAGATATAAGAAACAGAATAACTTCGGTAAAATCAACCCGACAGATAACTTCTGCCATGAAAATGGTATCAGCAGCTAAATTAAAAAAGGCTCAGGATAGAGTTATACAGATTCGCCCTTATGCAACGAAATTAAAGGAGGTTTTAACAGAGGTAAGTTCAAGCCTGGATAAAAACCATGCAGGCATTTTTAACGAAAATCGTAAAACCGAAAATGTCCTTATAGTATTGATGGCTTCGAATAGAGGATTGTGTGGAGCATTTAACTCAAATATCTGCAAAAAATCAATACAGCACATTAAAGATAATTATTCTGCCCTGGCTGAAAATAATAAAGTTAAATTTTATTGTATTGGGAAAAAGGCTGTTGATTTTATTAAGAAAACAGAATTTGAAATTATTGATACAGGAAACGAAATTTTTGATGATTTGAAGTTTGCCAATACAAATATTATTGCGGGTAAATTAATGAAGCATTTTAAAGATAAAACTTTTGATAAAATAGATATTGTTTATAATAGTTTTAAAAATGCTGCAGTGCACGATCAAAAAGTAGAAACTTTTCTTCCAATGTCGCTGGAAATAGAAGAGAGGGCTAATCCTTCCGAATATATTTTTGAACCGGGTGTGGATAAAATAATCGAAGAAATGATTCCAAAATCCTTAAAAATTCAATTATTCAGATCTATACTTGACAGTAATGCAGCAGAACATGGAGCCAGAATGACGGCAATGCATCAGGCAACAGATAATGCTTCAGAACTTATAAAAGACCTTACTTTAATGTACAATAAAGCCCGTCAGGCTGCAATTACAAGCGAGATTCTTGAAATTACCAGTGGAGCAGAGGCTCTTAAAGGATAAAAAATTAAAACCGGCTGAGTCCGGTTTTTTTATTTAAACTAATTAACTCCGTATTCATAAAATAAATGTGATACAACGAAATAAGTTTTATTATTGTCTGAAGGTTGTATTCCGATTTGATAATTTTCTTTGAACTAAATAAAACAATTTGCCATGAAAAAGATTTTAATAGTATCAGTTTTAGTAATATATTGTTGTCTGAACGTGTTCGGACAGTGTTCTAACCCTGATTGCGGAGAAGATTTAGACGTGTGCGGACAAACCGCTGATTTGACTGTAATTAGTGCAACCACAGGATTTTGGTCAGCCTATTTAGATGGAACTCCTGCCACAGTTTCATTTATACCTGACAATACCAGTACTTCAGTTGAAATTACTATTGGAGAGTTTACAGAGCCATTGTTACAGTTAGAATTTGTATGGATAGACCAAAGCGGTCCATGTACAGATACAGTTTTAGTGAATTTTTATCAAAAACCTGAAGCTTTTGCAGGTGAAGATGATGCTGTTTGTGGGAATCATTATGTATTTGGGGCGGAATTCAGCATACCCGAATCGGAAAATTATATTCCATCAGGAGTATGGTCTTATGGATCAGGTCCTGTTGGGGATATGTGTGATATAAGTGCTCCTGATAGTAATAATTCTGGGGTGCTTGTCTCAGGTGTCGGGATATGGAGTTTTTGCAGGATAGAAACGAATAGTATGTTACCGTCTTGTTATTCCATAGATACCGTTCAGGTAGAATTTGTCGAAATACCGGTTGTATATGCGGGAAACGACAAGGATGTTTGCGGACCTTGTGCACAGCTAGAAGGTGTTAGTGCCGGATTTGTAGGATCATGGATGCCAAATGGGGCGGCTTATGATGATTATTCTGACCAAAATACAGAGGCATGCGTAAGTGTTTACGGGTCAAAATCATTTATCTGGCTCGAATCAAACAGTGCGTTGACTAGTTCATTAGGTTGTTCAGATTTAGACACGGTAGTAATTACTTTTTGGAGAATACCGACTGCCAATATTTTAACTGATGAAGCAGATTCTACAGTTTGTGGATTGACATTTGATCATCTTAGGGCAGAAAACCCTGGAACTGGCATTTATGGTCATTGGTGGAATGAGAATCCAGCAGTCATTTTTACACCATTGAATTTAGAAACCTCCGTTACAGTTCCAAGTTATGGATATCACGACTTTTACTGGATTGAGGAATCCCGACCTGAATACATGCCAAATGGATGGTGTGCTGACACCGCCGGTCCTTTAACTATTCACTTTCTTAACGAGCATCCAATACATGCAGGGTTTGATCATGATGTTTTTGGATTTGAAGGCGAATTAACTGGCTCTTCAATAACTGAAACAGACCATTATGCCGATTGTAATTACTTATGGATTTGCAATGATGCGGATATTGAATCAAATACTTCACTGCAGACTAGCGTCATAGTTGGCGGATATGGAATATATGAATTTATTCTAGTTTCGCAGTATGTAAATATGTATAGTTGTACAGATGCAGACACTGTTAAAATAAACTTCAGGGATCCGATATACATTGGGGTTATTGAAATGGGGAAAGGTGATTTCGATGTTTTTCCAAATCCTGCAGATAATTATATCACAATCTTGTCGGACAAAATTATTAATTCAGTTCAAATATTCGATATCAATGGTAAATTACTGAAATCTGTATCAGATAACTATGAGGATATTGATATTTCCGATTTTGGACAGGGGATGTATTTTATCTTGATTAATACTGATGATGAGGTTTTAAAGAGAAAGTTTGTGAGATAGTCAAGTCGAAATGGATTGTTTTAGAATCCAGTTTCTATAATTTGAGTAAGCTTGAGCCTTTTTGAAGTTGAGAAAACTTAATAATCCTAATAGAACTTTCTAAAACCAATAATTTTTCTCACTTCTTTCAGCGTTTTTGAGGCACTTGCGTAAGTATTCTTATTGCCAAGTTTCATAGCTTTACTGAGCATGTGTTGTTTGTAAATTATTGTTTTTTTGAGATGCTTTATTAAACAATTAGCAGCTGTCCAGAAAAGAAAAGTCAATGTAAATCATGAAATGTGTAAATTTATATCATGCGATAAGATAAAAATATGTATATTTGTAGCGAAATATAAATCTGTGTTATGAATAAAATAATTGGAAGAGAAGTCGAAAAGGAAGAACTGCTTTCCTGTTATAATTCTGATAATTCAGAATTTTTGGCAGTTTACGGAAGGCGAAGAGTTGGCAAAACCTATTTAATAAATACATTCTTTAAGGATAAATTTGATTTTCAACTAACCGGTTTGGCTAATGCAAGTTTTAAAGAGCAGTTGAAAAACTTTAATTTTGCTATAAACAAATATTCCGGTGTTGAAAACAATCTGGCAGAATCGTGGTATGATGCGTTTTCTCAACTAATCAAACTGCTTGAAAAGAAGAAAAGTAAGAAAAAAGTAATATTTATTGATGAATTACCGTGGTTGGATACAAGAAAGTCAGGATTTTTAACTGCATTTGAGCATTTCTGGAATGGTTGGGCAGCAAGCCGCAATGATATTTTGTTAATAGTTTGCGGATCGGCAACATCCTGGATGATAACCAGATTAATTAATAATAGAGGAGGTTTACATAATCGAATCACAAGAAGAATAAAATTATTGCCATTTAACTTGAAAGAAACTGAAGAGTACTTAAATTATAATGGTATCAAATGGAATCGTCATCAAATAATCGAAAGTTATATGATTTTTGGTGGGATACCTTATTATTTAAGTCTGATAAAGAAGGGGAAAAGCCTATCACAAACCGTAGATGATTTGTTTTTTAAGCAAAATGGAATATTGCGAGATGAGTACAAAAATCTTTACTCATCACTTTTTACAAATTATGAAAGTTACGAGAAAATTGTTGAAGCTTTAGGGAAAAAATCGAAAGGGTTGTCGCGTGAAGAAATATTAAATCATACTGGTTTATCTGATGGTGGAGGTTTTTCAAAAATGCTTGAAGAATTGGAGCAATGTGACTTTATTCGAAAATACAATGCGATAGATAAAAAGCTAAGAGAAGGGTTATATCAATTGACAGACTTTTACACATTATTTTACTTCAAATTTGTTTTGCAAAATAGTTTCAAAGAAGAAAATTTCTGGACTACTTCCATAGATTCCTCTCAGCACAGAGCGTGGACGGGTTATGCTTTTGAGCAGGTATGTATGGCACATGTCCACCAAATTAGAAAAAAGCTTGGGATATCAGGTGTTCAGTGTAAAATTGCATCGTGGAGAAGTAAAAGCAGTTCACCTAATGTTCAGATTGATTTAGTAATTGAACGAAAAGACCAAGTGATAAATATATGCGAGATGAAATTTTCTCTGAATGAATTTGAAATTAATAAGAGTTACAGTAATTCACTCATTAATAAATTAAGTTCATTCAGAAATGAAACTGGAACAAAAAGCGCAGTACACCTTACGATGATAACTACTTATGGAGTTAAGCATAACGAATACTATGATATTGTTCAAAGTGAAGTTGTTGCTGCTGATCTATTCTAAGGATATTCGAAATTGAGATTAATTTCTGAATCCTAATAGAACTTTCTAAAACCAATAATTTCTCTTACTTCTTTCAGTGTTTTTGAGGCACTCTCTCTGGCTTTTTCGGCTCCTTGTTTTGCCACTTTTGCTAAAAACTTATTATCCGAATCAATCTCTTTAATTTTTTTGCTTATCGGGGCAATCATTTTAATAACATCTTCGGCAAGTTGCTTTTTTAGGTCTCCATAGCGGATTTCACAACTTGCATACTTTTCTCTGAAAAATTTAACAGTATCAGGAGTAGAAACAATATCCATAATTGTAAACAGATTGGAGATAACTTCCGGCATTTGAGAATTTGGTTCGGTTGGTCCGGCATCTGTTACTGCTTTCATTATTTTTTTACGGATTACAGATTCGTCATCAGCTAAAAATATTCCATTTCCTTCTGATTTTCCCATTTTGCCAGTTCCGTCGAGTCCGGGAATTTTTACAAGTTCTTTACCGAAATTATATGCAACAGGTTCTTTGAAATATTCGACACTGTACATATTATTGAAACGGCGTGCAAATTTTCGTGCCATTTCGAGATTTTGCTCCTGGTCTTTTCCGACAGGTACTTTATCAGCATGATGTATTATAATGTCAGCAGCCATTAAAACCGGATAAGTAAGAAGTCCTGCATTTACATTTTCGGGTTGTTTTCTTGCTTTATCTTTAAATGAGGTTGTGCGTTCCAATTCGCCCAAATAGGCATTCATGTTAAGTAAAAGATACAATTCAGCTATTTCGGGAACATCACTTTGAATATACAATGTTGATTTTTCAGGATCAATTCCCGCAGCGAGATATTCAACCAGTACTTGTCGAACCGATTTATGAAGGTCTTCCGGATGAGGATGTGTTGTTAGGGAATGAAAATCTGCAATAAAAAAGAAACATTTGTTGTTTTGCTGCATTTTTACAAAATTCTGCACAGCACCCAAATAGTTGCCTAAATGTAAATTGCCTGTTGATCTTATTCCACTTAATACTGTTTCCATAACTAATGTTTTAATAGTCGCAAAGATAGAGAAAAAAAAGTGTCTAAAGTTCCGAAGAATCAAAAATCTAGATTTTTGTTATTCTTCGCGCCCCGTAAACGAGGGTTTAGAAAAATCCTCGAAAAAATATAAAATTGCTGTGTCGCGATTATATTTAACGAGGGTTTAAAAAGAAAAAATTAGAATTTGCTTTCTTTGATTAAGCAATTTCTGTTTTTTCGGGATGCCTAAAGTGTACTAAAATGCCTAAAGTTGTTTGTTACTGTTTTATTAATCTTACAAAATAGCCGTGGTCTATTACATTTCCTGAGCTTGACTGACCGAAAACTTTTTCGCAGAAGTCGAATTTGTGTTTGGGGAAATAGGTGAGTAACAATCGGTGAATGTATTTATCGTTTATGGAGTGGGAGTATAGGTTCATTATTATAAATGAATTGGATTTCAGGATGATAGCAACATTCTTTAATAAATCGTCAATCATTTCGTCAAACATCCACTTTTCATTTTTCGCACCGACACCAATTGCCGGAGGATCTAAGATAATCCCGTCATATTTATTGTTACGTTTGATTTCTCTCAAAACAAATTTTTGAGCATCTTCAACTATGCAGCGGATATTTGTCAAACCTGAATTGTCGGCATTTCGTCTTGTCCAGTCAACAACTTTTTTAATTGAATCTATATGTGTGACGGTTTTTGCATAAGCAGCAGCAGCAACACTTGTCAGTCCTGTATAGCCAAACAGATTTAGAATTTCCATTTCAGAAGAACCCTTAAATTGATTTTCAATGAATTTCCAGTTTAAAACCTGCTCGGGAAATACACCAATATGTTTGGAGTTAGTAAGTGATAATTCGGCAACAATATTGATTTGCGAAGAGTTATAATTAATAAACCATTTGTCAGGGACATTCTGAAAAAATTTCCATTCGCCAGAATTTTTTGTTTTTTCAATAAATTCGGCATGAGCCATCGTATACCATTCACTTTCTGGTATAATCTGATTTGAGTCTGAAGTAATTTCTGGTCTGATAAGAATAATATCTCCAAATCTTTCAAGTTTGCGAAAATTTCCGCAATCAATAAGTTCGTATTCCGGCCAAATATTGTTGATATTAACTTTCATAGTCTGCTTGCCACCGTAATTTTTTACCAAAACCGAGTCTATTATCAGTCATTTTTATACTTTCAAGTTTTATGAGCCACAATTCAGTTTTTACAACAACTGCAAAAGGAAATCTTTTTAAATAATGGAGTTTGTATTTTTTATAGTCTTCATCTGTCACTTTATTTAATCTGCCTGTAAATTGAATTCCCTGAATATTTCCAATGATTTTGGTTTCTAAAACTATTGAACCTGAAACTACAGGGTTAAGTGTTCCCATATCAATATGTTTTGTGTTGTTTTCAGAAGTAAAAAGTAGTGAAACTTCATCTTCAATAAACACATAAAAGCAGTTGCAACACCACGATTCCTCAGCAACACAAGTTGCAAGGGTAAGAACGTGATGTTTTTTTATGAATTTCGTTATACGGCTTGAGGGCAAATTCATAATTAGTATTTCTTTTTGTGCTTTGTTTTTAACATTTTTATATGCTATTTTCTCTCTTCTTTTTCTTGAGTTCTTCAGTATCAACTAGTTTATATAGCTTGTCTCCACGGCGAACCAACTCATTAGTAGTCATCGAAAATAATACACCTTGTTCAACTTTTTCAACCTGAATCAAATCTTTTCGCAGTTCTTTTACGAATTGTTGAACTACACCGGTTGTTGGTCCTAAAAATAATATTTCTTCACCAACCGACAAATCTTCACCTGTATCAATTCGTAATTCAGCGACACCAAGTTTGTTATAATAATTGAGCACTTTTCCGAGATATACTTTTGTTTGAGTTGCGCGTGATCCATATACTTTTGACCATTCACCCAGTTTTTGTCCCAGATAATAGCCGTCCCAGAACCCGCGATTAAACACAGTGCTCAGACGGGCTATCCAGTTATTAATCTTTTCTCGTGAGTATGAACCATCCAAACACGAATTTATAGCTTCGTTATAACATTCAACGACGGTTTTTACATATTCGCCTGATCTGGCTCTACCTTCAATTTTGAGAACACTTACACCGGCATCAATAATTTTGTCAATAAAACCAATTGTGCAAAGGTCTTTTGGAGACATCAGATATTCGTTGTCAACTTCTATTTCGGCACCGGTTTCTTTATCTGTTAAGATGTATGGACGGCGACAATTTTGAAGGCAAGAACCTCTATTTGCAGAATGGTAATATTCATGCAGACTAAGATGACATTTCCCAGAAACTGCCATACACAATGCTCCGTGACAAAAGACTTCAATCTGTACAAGTTTTCCTGACGGACCGGTAATATTTCGTTTTTTTATAAGATGGACAATATCAGCAACCTGATCCAGTGTTAATTCGCGGGCAGTAACTATTACATCGCAAAACCTGGAATAAAATTCAACAGCTTCGATATTTGAAATGTTGAGTTGTGTGGATGCATGAATTTCTACTTTTTTACTGAAAGCGTATTGCATTACGGCAATATCTGAGGCTATTATAGCAGTAACTTTCGATTCTGCTGCAGCGTCAATAACCTGACGCATTTTTTCGAGTTCGTAGTCGTAAATAATTGTGTTAACCGTAAGATATGTTTTTACAGCTGCTTCGTTGCAAATATTTACAATATTTTTAAGATCATCAAAAGTGAAATTATTCGAAGACCGTGCACGCATATTCAATTTCTCAATTCCGAAATAAACAGAATTTGCTCCTGCCTGTATTGCTGCCATCAGCGATTCGTAGGAACCTACAGGAGCCATTAAATCTATGTTTTTGCGTTGCATGATTGTATAATCATTAAAATTAGCAATAATTTTCTCTGCTTATGATTAAGTTAAATTTATTACTACTCAATCTTTTTAGCATTTCTCACTTTTTGTTTAAGAAGAGCAATATCCAGGACATCAGAAATTGTTGATACATAATTAAATTTAAGTCCTTTAATATAAATTTCTTTAATTTCAGAAATGTCTTTTTTATTTTCTTTTGAAATTATAATTTCCTTAATACCAGCTCTTTTTGCTGCTAGTATTTTTTCTTTAATTCCACCTACAGGGAGAACTTTTCCACGTAGAGTTATTTCTCCTGTCATTGCTATGTTCTTTTTAACTTTTCTCTGAGTTAGTGCTGAAGCTATTGCCGTTGCCATAGTTATCCCGGCCGAAGGTCCGTCTTTTGGAATTGCTCCTTCGGGAACATGAAGATGGATATTCCAGTTCTCGTAGATTTTGTTTTCAATTGAGAGTTCGTCAGAATGAGATTTAATATACTCAAGTGCAATAGTAGCCGATTCTTTCATAACATCGCCTAGATTTCCGGTAATTGTAAGATTTCCTTTACCTTTTGACAAACTTGTTTCGATATATAAAATATCTCCTCCTGTCGAAGTCCATGCAAGTCCTGTAACCACACCGGCTATTTCGTCATCGTGATATTCTTCTTTAAGGAATTTTTCCTGACCTAAATAATTCTGAATATCCTCAGCTTTAATTAGCGAAGGTAGTTCTTCTCCCAAGCCTACTTTTTTAGCGATTTGCCTGAAAAGCTTTGCAATATTTTTGTCAAGACCTCTAACCCCTGATTCTCTGGTATAGGCTTCAATTATTTTAACAATTGCTTTATCTTCTATTTTAAATTTAACATTTTTTAATCCGTGATTATCGAGTTGTTTTGGGATAAGATGCCTTTTAGCAATTTGCACTTTTTCTTCGACAATGTATCCGCTGACATCAATCATTTCCATTCTGTCGCGAAGAGCTGGATTGATTGATGAAATATTGTTTGCTGTAGCAATAAACATTACTTTCGAAAGATCATATTCGATTTCAAGAAAATTATCGTGAAATTCATAGTTTTGTTCAGGGTCAAGAACTTCGAGCAAAGCAGAAGATGGATCACCATGGAAGTCATTTCCAACCTTATCAATTTCGTCTAAAACAAATACCGGATTTGACGATTTTGCTTTTTTGATATTTTGAATAATTCGACCCGGCATTGCTCCGATATAAGTTTTACGATGTCCACGAATTTCTGACTCGTCATGAAGTCCGCCAAGTGACATTCTGACATATTTTCTTTCCAATGCTCTTGCAATGCTTTTACCCAAAGATGTTTTTCCCACACCGGGAGGTCCGTAAAGACATAAAATCGGAGATTTTAAGTCTCCCTTTAATTTAAGAACAGCAAGATGTTCCAGGATTCTTTCTTTTACAATGTCAAGTCCAAAATGATCTTCGTTAAGAATTTTCTGAGCTCTTTTTAAATCAAAATTATCAGTTGTGTATTCTCCCCAGGGTAGATCAAGCAATGTGTGTAAATAATTCAATTGAACCGAAAATTCTGCCGAAGCTACATTAAGATGTTGCAATTTGTGCAGTTCTTTTTCAAAAAGGTGGGCAGTTTCTTTGGTCCATTTTTTTTCTTTCGCTTTTGATTCAAGTTCTTTGATTTCTTGTTCTGCTGGACCACCACCAAGTTCTTGCTGAATAGTTTTCATTTGCTGGTGAAGCAAATATTCTTTTTGTTGTTTATCTAATTCTTTTTTTACTTTAATCTGAATTTCATTCTTTAATTCGAGCATTTGTACTTGGTTGGTAAGAATCACAAGTAGTTTTTCGGCTCTTTTGTAAATGTCGTCTATTTCGAGTAATGATTGTTTTTCTCCGGGATCAATGTCCGAATTAGAGCAAATGAAATTTATTAAGAATGACGAATTATCAATATTTTTAATTGCAAACGAAACCTCGTGAGGTATGGTAGCACTTAATTTAACTATTTTTAATGATAAGTCTTTAAGTGAAGAAACTATTGCTTGGAAATTTCTGTCTTTATTGTCAGCAATTATTTCGGGAACATAGCTAACAGAAGCAATATAATATGGATCGTCGGTAGTAAATTGGTTAATTTCAAAACGTCTTTTACCTTGAATAATTACCGAAACAGTATCGTCAGGCATTTCGATGACTTTTAAAATTTCGGCTACTGTCCCAATTTTAAACAAGTCTTCAGGTTTTGGATCCTCAACTTCTGCAGCTTTTTGAGAAACGGCACCAAAATATTTGGTTGAATTTTGAATATCTTTAATGAGTTTAAAAGATTTGCTTCTACCAATTGTCAAAGGAATTACTACTCCCGGAAAGAGGACAGTATTTCTCAAAGGTAATATTGGTAATATTTCGGGATATATTTTTTGATTATTATCTTCGAAAGCATCTGCAACTATTGGGATTATGTCTGAATTTCCGTCATCATTTCCCATTAGCATTTTTAATAAGTTAATATTTGTGTTTTTAGTCATAATCTGTCAATCTGTCATTAGATCAGTTAAATTTTTAAAAATATAAGTATTGTCAATACCTATGCCATCTAAACATTAAATATTGACTATTGTTTAAAAATTGCGGTATTTAGCTGAGAAATGAAATATATTTTTAAAAATATTTTTATCTATGTCGGTCAGCGTAAGATTTCTGCGTTCCATAACTTTAGTCATCACTTCATAAGCAGTATCAATATTATATTCAGTCATTCCGGCATGTCCTCCCCATGAAAATGAAGGAATAAAGTTTCGTGGGAATCCGGCACCAAAAATATTTGCCGACACTCCGATAACAGTACCTGTATTAAACATTGTGTTTATTCCACATTTTGAATGATCTCCCATAATTAAACCACAAAATTGTAAGCCTGTACTAATGAACTTTTCTTTTTCATAGTCCCACAATTTTACTATAGCATAGTTGTTTTTTAGATTTGAATTATTGCTATCGGCACCAATATTACACCATTCGCCAATAACAGCCTGACCTAAAAATCCATCATGAGCTTTGTTTGAATATGAAAAGAAAACGGAGTTATTTATTTCGCCACCTACTTTACAATAAGGACCAATAGTGGTAGGCCCATAAATTTTTGCTCCCATTTTTACTTCAGCATTCTCGCATATTGCAAAAGGACCTCTGATATTTGCCCCCTCCATTATTTTTACATTGTCTCCAATATAAACAGGACCATCTGAAGTGTTTATTGTAGTACACTCAATAAAACAGTTATTTCCGACAAATATCGGATTTTTACCAAAAACGGTGTTTGTTTTACTGATAGTTGCAGATTTTAATTCTGATGTTAGAAGTGAAAAATCTTTTTCGATACAGATCCCATTTAGGGTAAAAATATCTGTATTACTTTTTAACATGATTATATCAGCATTATATTCAACCGATTTTTCCGGGACATTATCAATATCTGCGCCTGTATTATAAGCAATAAGTTCATTGTTTTTTATAAGTTTCGAATGATTTAGTGATAATATTGCTTCAACAAGTTTTTCGTCTGGAATAATTGCAGAATATATTACGGTATTTGAATTTTCTACATTTAATAAGTATTTAGGTTGTAAATAATCTTCAGTTTTGATGCAAACATTCGAGTTAAAATATTTTTCCCATTTTTCTTTTACAGTCAGAATACCAACTCTGAATTCTGCAATTGAACGAGTATAACTCAGAGGTAAAAATTTTTTGTGGGCGGATAAATCAGAAAGAATTATATTCATAATTTTTATTTTGATTTTTGTAAAGATAAAAAAAGCCCCGTTAAAACGAGGCTATAAATCATATAAATTTAATTTATTAATTTTTATTTTGATTTCTTTGATCAAGATGTTTTTGATAACGATTTCGGAATTTATCAACGCGACCTGCTGTGTCAACAAGTTTCATCTTACCTGTATAGAAAGGATGAGAGGTGTTTGAAATTTCCAATTTATAGAGAGGATATTCTGTGCCGTCTATTTCAATTGTTTCTTTTGTATTTGCAGCAGATTTTGTAATAAATACATGTTCATTTGACATATCTTTGAATGCCACCAGACGATAATTTTCAGGATGTATACCTTTTTTCATTTCAATTATTTTTTATAAAAATCTTAATTTGGGCTGCAAAGATAAGCATGTAATTTCAAATTACAAAATAAAAATAAAATATTTTTTTTATTGCCGTATTTACCACAAATTTAATGAGTTAAACAGAGCTAAAATCATAAAATTATATTCCATCATCTTCACCATAATCTTCTTTCTGCTCCAATCCTTTTTCTTTTCTTGTTTTAAAATCATTTAATTTATATGTCACAGAAAATGATACTATTGGCATTTTTGGTTGTCTTATGCTATATAAGTAAAAACTTTCAGTTTCTTGGACACTTTCGTGTTTCATAGTAAAAAACGCATTTCTAACATTAATGCTTAAAGAAAGTTTTCTGTCTAATAAATCTTGTTTTACTCCTACATTACCCATAAAGAATCCGAAATCCTTTCCTTGGGCGCTTATTTGTGGGCCATTATAATTAGCCCCTATTTGAATGCTCGTACCAGATTTTTTAAGTCTAAAAGTATTATTCAGTCTTGCTCTCCACGAAAATGTTGTTCCGGAATTATAATTAGAAGAGATCAATTCATAATAATAACCTGTTCCACTAATATTTAAATTATACCATTTGGCAAGATTTAGATTTGTCATTAATTCACTACCAATTGAAATATCTTCGCCTATATTGTCAAATGTCATAATGAAAATGCCAGGATTATCAGGATTAATAACCGTAATTCGAGAAATCTTGCTATTGGTTTGTCTTAGATATGCCTCAAGGGAAACGAAATTTGGTCCGAATTTTTTTTGCAGACTTAAATCATATGAATTTGTATATTCAGGAGTTAAATTTGGATTTCCCTGTCTGATATTATTGGGGTCAACGACTTCGACAAATGGATCTAGATACCAATCACGAGGTCTTTCTAACCGGCGACTGTAACTGGCAAGTAATTGCATATCGGCAGGTAACTGATATGAAATGTGAACGGACGGGAAAAAGTCGAACTTATTATACTCCCATTTTTGATCACTTATTGTTTGATGAAAAAGTCTGTCGGTATATTCTGTTCTTAAACCTACTTGATAGCCAAATTTATTCAAGAAATTTGCAAACAATAGATATCCAGATTGTATGTTCATCGAAAACAAATAAGGATTAACACGCGTTGAATCGTCTGTCCAAATTTCTGATATTAAAGTTTGATATCTGTAATCATTATCATTAAGAGAATATTTAATTTGATATCCGGCCTCAATTTTACCTTTTGTAAAAATAGGTAATACATAATCAATTTTTCCAGTAATAGTGTTGCCGGAACCTTTTTCAATAGTCCTGTATTTTGATAAAATATCGCCAACTGAATCTCTCATGTAATCTGATTCTATTTCGTCGTAAATATTTTCTTCATTGTCGAAGTCTTCAGCAAAGCTTCCATAAACTTGTAATTCGTGACCATCTTTATTGAACTTTTTCATGTAATTTAAATCGCCTGAAAAATAACCACGATTAGCACTCATATTATTACGAGTCCAATAGTAATAAAAGTCATCATAAATTCCCGAATAATCATAATAGCTCCCTGCCCAAGTTTCGGAGCCCATTGCATGTCCTCTTAATCCATATTTACCCGAGAAAGTAATGATTTCTTTATCGTTTATATAATAATCAAGTCCTAATCGGAAACTACCGGATTTAAAATTTCGATAATTTGACGAATATGTATTTAAAAAATATGTAGAATCATCAGCAAAATAGCTTTCTCTCAAAGACTGTCCATCGCCTTTAAATTTTCTGTCGGAATAATTTCCTCCTATAAAAAAATTAATCTTTTCAGTTCTTAAATTAAAAAGTGCATCAACGCCAAATGTATTAAATGTTCCATAATTGGCAGAGATTTGACCATTATATCCTTGTCTTTTATCCTTTTTAAGATTGACATTTATTATCCCACCCACTCCATCTGAATCGTATTTTGCGGACGGATTTGTGATAATTTCAATAGATTCAATTGTGCTGGCAGGGATTTGCTGCAAAGCTTCGCTTCCTTGAATCGGATATGGGCGACCATCAACTAGCACAAGAAAACTTTCTGTACCCCTCAATGATACGTTTCCATCAATATCAGTTGTGATAGAAGGCACATTTTCAAGAGCTTCTACGGCTGTTGCCCCTGATGACATGATGTCTTGATTTACATTTATTACTTTCCTGTCGAGTTTATACTCAACCTGGTTAACTTCAGCTTCTATACTCACTTCTGAGAGTATTTCAGCGTTAATGACCATATATATTTTGCCTAGATTTATATTTTTATTATCAGGCTTGATTGATATTTGTGGAATAGTATGTTTCCCATAACCTATAAAAACTATTTCAACGAAAAACTTACCATATCTTATTTGATCAATATTAAAATAGCCATTTTTATCAGTTATGCCACCGGTAACAATACTTGAATCTCTCAAGCTGTATATAACAATATTTGCGTATTCAATTGGATGTCCACTTTCTTTTTCATAAACATAACCGCTAATTATACCTTCTGCCGGCATGTCTCCGCCCATGTTGTTGTGTTGTGCACTTAAACTATTTATCGTGAAAAGTACACAAAAAACCATTAAAAGTAATTTCATATATAAAATATTTTTCAGATAGGTAAGACAAAAAAATCCTTAAAAGGTTTAAAAAAAGATTATTCAACTAAAATAACAATCTTATTTTTTTTACATTCAATCAAACCACTAGTGATATCGAATGATAACTCTTCACCTTCTGGTTTACGAACAGTAATTATACCTTTTTCAAGCGTAGAAACTATAGGTGCGTGATTATTGAGTATTTGGAATGAACCCATTGTTCCGGGAACTCTAATCATTGTAGCTTCACCGCCAAACAGTTTTTTCTCGGGTGTAATTATTTCTACTATCATAATTATCTAGATTCAGCAAGCATTTTTTCGCCTTTAGCAATAGCTTGTTCGATTGTCCCAACCAGGTTAAATGCAGCTTCAGGATATTTATCAACTTCACCATCAAGAATCATAGTAAAACCTTTTATAGTGTCCTCAATTTTTACAAACTCACCCTTTAACCCTGTAAATGCTTCAGCAACATGGAAAGGTTGAGATAAGAATCTTTGTACACGACGTGCACGATGGACAATAAGTTTATCCTCGTCAGATAGTTCGTCCATACCAAGAATTGCAATGATATCTTGTAATTCAGTATATCTCTGAAGAATATTAATAACACGTTGTGCTGTTGAGTAGTGTTCTTTTCCAACAATTTCCTGAGATAGGATTCTCGAAGAAGAGTCTAGAGGATCAACAGCAGGATAAATTCCCAAACCTGCAATTTTTCTGCTTAATACTGTTGTAGCGTCAAGATGCGAAAAGGTCGTAGCAGGCGCAGGGTCAGTAAGGTCATCGGCAGGGACATAAACAGCTTGAACAGATGTTATAGAACCGGTTTTAGTAGAAGTAATACGTTCCTGCATTTCACCCATTTCTGTAGCAAGTGTTGGCTGGTATCCAACCGCTGAAGGCATACGTCCCAACAATGCCGAAACTTCTGAGCCTGCTTGAGTAAAACGGAATACATTATCAACAAAGAATAATATATCGTGGCCTCCAGTCTTGCTAACGCCATCACGAAAACTTTCAGCGATTGTTAATCCTGATAATGCAACTCTGGCACGAGCTCCTGGAGGTTCATTCATCTGTCCGAAAGTCATTGCAAGTTTAGATTCTTCTAATTCTTTTAAATCAACTTTATCTAGGTCCCATGAACCTTTTTCCATAGATTCCTTAAAATCATCACCGTATTTAACAATATTGGCTTCAATCATTTCTCGCAGCAAATCGTTTCCTTCACGTGTGCGTTCTCCAACTCCTGCAAAAACTGACAAGCCGTCATAACCAATAGCAATATTATTAATTAGTTCTTGTATCAAAACAGTTTTTCCAACACCGGCACCACCAAACAAGCCAATTTTGCCACCTTTTGAATATGGTTCTATCAGGTCAATTACCTTTATACCAGTGTAGAGTACTTCAACATCAGTACTGAGATTTTCAAATTTTGGCGGATGTCTGTGGATAGCATATTTTTCACCTTCTGGTAAATCCGGTAAGCCATCAATTGTTTCACCTACAACATTCATAAGTCTCCCTTTAACTTTATCACCTACAGGCATAACAATAGGGCTGCCGAGAGCATAGGCTTTCATTCCGCGAGACAAACCATCTGTTGAAGCCATAGAGATTGTACGAACCGTATGTTCTCCTATATGCTGTTGACATTCAACAATTAAAGATGTGCCATCACTTCTTTTGATTTCAAGAGCATCATAAATTTTAGGAAGATCATTGCCCGATTTTTCAAAATTTACATCAACAACAGGTCCAATTACCTGTACAATTTCACCAATTAATTGACTCATTTCTTAATGATATTTTATTTTGCTAACAAAATTATAAATTTAATTGGAAAATAAAAATAACATTGAGCTATTTCGTTATTTTTTTTTAAAATTAAAATACTCTGTATCTCAACGACTTATAAAAATTTTCTAAAACATTTTTTCGATCAGCAAGAACATTGATTGAATCCAAAGCTCTTTCTGCCTTTAAGAAATAGTTTTTGATTAGATTTTTAGAGATTTCGGCAATTGCTAGGTTATCATAAATATTTCGAATTGCTGAAATTTTTTCCTCCTTATTGAATTTTTTAAGTTCTAACCAAAAATCAATTGAGTTAACCATTTCATCATTTGCCAATTCCAAAGCTTTAATTAACAAGAATGTTTTTTTGTTTGCCACAATATCTCCACCTATAGGTTTGCCAAATTTTTCTATATCTCCATAGGTATCAAGGTAGTCATCCTGTAATTGAAAAGCCATACCAAGATTTATTCCGAATTCATAAATGTTATTTTGATCTTCTTTTGAGGCATTTGCAGTTATTGCTCCGATAACAAGACTTGCGGCAATAAGGACTGCAGTTTTGAGTTCAATCATTTTTAAATATTGTTCTACGGAAACATTATCTGTTTTTTCGAAATCCATGTCGTACTGTTGGCCTTCACAAATTTTTAATGCAGTGTCTGAAAACACATTCAGGATTCCTTTCAAATTTTTTGATTCGGCAATATATTTATAAGCAATTACAGACATTGCGTCTCCTGATAATAGGGCAATATTTTCGTTCCACTGACAATGAACAGAAGGTTTTCCTCTTCTCATATCAGCTTTGTCCATTATATCGTCGTGCAGAAGAGTGAAGTTATGAAAGATTTCAATTCCTATTGCTGCATTGAGTGCTTCCTGATAATTCGCTTCAAATAGCTCTGTTGCCATCAAACACAGTATAGGTCTTATTCTTTTCCCACCAATCTCTATTGTATATTTTATTGGAGCATACAGATTATCTGGTTGGTTATCAAGGGATAATTTTTCAAGAGCTTGGTTTATTATTATTTGAAATTCTTTATCGTTGTGCATATTAGACCGATGTTTGATTGATGTAATCAAAAAATCCGTTTTCAATTATTCTTTTAATTCCGTCTTCGAGTTTAATAAGAGGACGATTAAGAACTTTAAGCATTAGAGAATTATCAGGGCATCTACGCATCATATCACCTTCCGGAAGCGGGGCAACAAAATTGATTTTTGACTTTGATCCGGTAATATCAATAATCATTTTTGCCAAATCAATAATTGGAGTTTCGACAGAATTGCCAATGTTAATGACATCATTTATAAAAAGGTCTTTATAAGCAATTTCTATTGTAGCATCAATGTTATCATCAATATAACAAAATGTTCTCGTTTGAGATCCATCTCCATAAATTGTTATGTCTTCATTTTTAAGTGCTGCCAATAAGAATTTGCTAATTACAAAATCTTTGCTTTGTTTTGGCCCGTATGTGTTGAAAAATCTAAAAATCGTGAAATTTAAATTAAACTCTTTATTGTACGAGCGGAGGTAAGCTTCTCCAAGATTTTTAACAATTGCATAAGGCAACCTCGAATTCAAAGGTGTTGTGTGAGCATTTTGCGGAAATTCAACAGGCTCTCCGTAAACTTCAGAAGAAGAAGAATAAAATACGCGTCTAACATCTGTTGTTTTACTAATTCGACAAATGTGTTCCAGCCCCCTTATGTCTTTTAATACAGCAACAGGATGGTCTTGAGTTCTCTTAACCCCCACCATTGCGGCATAATGAAAAACATAATGGAATTGGAAAGAGAGCATAACTTCGACAATTTCTTTGTAATCATTAACATCGCCTTTGACAAATCTTAAATTATCAGAGAGAGGAGGCAGTTTGCCAATGTCCCCTGTAGATAAATTGTCCATTAAAATAACAAGATTATCGGGATCTTGAGCTAGTCTTTCTGCGAGTGCACTTGCAATAAAACCTGCTCCTCCGGTAACCAAAATTTTTCTTTTATATGAATGCCTTGAGGTTAGTGTTTTCATATTATTTTTCTATATTATTTTTTTCAAGCGTTACCTCATCTTCTTCGTAATCAGAGATTTCTATTGCAGGCTCGGGAAACTCTTTTTTATTTAGGTGTTTCTCCATAGCTAATAGCAAGGAAGGTAAAAATATCAGATTACATAACATCGCCACCAAAAGGGTTGTGGAGATAAGCGTTCCTAATGCAGCGGTACCTCCGAAAGCAGATAGTGTAAAAATCAAAAATCCGAAAAATAGAATAAATGATGTATACATCATGCTAGTCCCTGTTTCCTTAAGGGCTTTGCCTACCGCCAAACTCATATTCCAACCATTTAGGGATAACTCTTGTCTGTATTTGGTCAAATAATGAATTGCCCCGTCAACTGAAATTCCCAACGCGATGTTAAATACAAGAATTGTTGATGGTTTAATAGGGATTCCGAAGTATCCCATAAGCGCAGCAGTTACAAGCATTGGAATTAGATTTGGGATAAAAGCAATTAATACCATTTTGGGCGAACGTTGTAAGCCTAACATTAACAATCCAATTACTAAAATTGCTAATGATAGACTTATAAATAAATTATTGATTAGATAAGTGGTCCCGGTAAAATACATAACAGTAGAACCAGTAACCAAAGTATTATAGTCTTTCTCCGGAAAGATATCATCAATGTCTTTATTTATTTTTGATAATAAATCTGCCATTTGATTTGTCCCGATATCTGCAATATTTAAACTTATTCGTGTAATAGTTTTTGTACTGTCAATAAATGCCTTAGCAAGTTTTTGATCTAAACCGTTCGGCAATCTGTTAAAAATAATTTCGTATGTTTTAGGGTCGGGAGGTAATTTGTAATTTTCAATTTTTCCTTTACTATATGATTGATATAGGAATTTAATGGCATCAGCAACAGACATAGATCTTGATAATTCAGGATATGCTTTTAATTTTTCTTGTAAAGAATCGATTTTCTGAATCTGACATATCATATCAAGTCCTTTTATTGAGTCTTTAGCTTCAATAGCTATTTCTATTGGACTAACACCATTAAATTTCTTTTCAAGAAATTTTAAATCCACAGAAACAGGATCGTCTTCGGGTACATCATCAAGTAAATATCCTGATTTTTTGATTAAAGTTACTCCAAAAGCAGAAACAACAACAATAACTGTAATTGTTATAAAAACTTTAGGACGATGATTTATTACAATATTGCTAATAAAATCAACAAGTTTAATCATCAATTTACTTTGAAGATGCTTAGTATATTTATTTGAGGGGGGTTGCAAAAAGCTGAAAATAGATGGAATAATTATCATTGCAGTGATAAAAGTAAACATTATACCACAGGATGCAATAATTCCAAATTGAGTTAGAATAGAAGAACTGGTTATCATAAATGTAGCAAAGCCAACAGCAGTCGTTAAGTTACTAAGAAAAACTGCATTTCCCACTTTTGAGATGACTCTTTGTAATGCTAGAATTTTATTACCGTGAGAGACTGTTTCATAATGATATTTATTCAATAAAAATATAGTATTCGGGATACCTATTACTATTAATAAAGGGGGTATCATACTTGATAATACAGTTATTTTAAAGCCACACAACCCCATTAGCCCAACAGCCCAAAGAACGCTCACACCCACAACAACCATCGCTACGCCAATAACTTTAAAAGATCTGAAAAATATGTACAAAAATATAATACAAATAATTATCGCTAGAAGTACAAAAATTTTCACTTCTTCTCTAACCAAGAACATCATTTTTGTTCTGATAAAAGGTAATCCGGAGATGTATACTTCAACATTTTGATTTTCAGAATATTCACGAACGACTCGTTCTATTTCATCAACTACTGGAATACGTTCTTTGCTATCTAAAATTTCTTTGTTAATATTAACACTCATCAGGAACACTTCTGCATTTTTACTATAAAGAAGGTTTTCATAGAAAGGTAAAGAGAAAAAAACTGATTTTAAGCTATCGAGTTGTTGTTGAGAGTTAACTTTTTCGGGGAAGATACTGTAGGTTTCAAATTGTCTTTTTTTTACGCCAAATTCATCTTCTACCGTAACTTGTTTTATGTTTACAGCTTGTGATACAGTTAAAACTCCAGAAACATTTTTTATTTTCTTTAAATCGGAGCAAAGCTTTTGTAATGCGTTAAAATTATCAACAGTAAATAAATCGTTATCAACAATACCTATTACAATGCCATTTGCTTCTTCACCAAATGTTTTTTTAAATTTTAAATTATCTTTATAGACAGAATTGTTTTTTGATAATAAATTAGCAAAATGATAATCCATTTCGATGAAAGTGGCTTGATAACCCATAAATACTGTAATAACTCCTAAGATAATTAAGAGAGTTATTCTGTTTCTTAATATTGTGCCTGCAATTTTATGCCACATTCTGATGAAATTTCAGACTACAAAAATATATTAATGGAACAAGAATACAATTTTTATTGTATAAATTATAGTTAATAAATTGAATATTATAATTACGCAATAAACTTTATTAGAAAATCGAATTGTATTGAAGTTGCTTTATATAAATAGATTTTGTAAAAGTTAATGAAAAATTAAATTACTAGATAAACTTTACAATTTCTTAACACTCAAAATTTACTCATTACATCTTAAAGTTATAAAATTGCAAAATAATAATTATAGTATATGGAATACGGATTAATGGATATTTTGACACTGATAGGTTCTTTAGTATTGTTCCTATATGGGATGAAATTAATGAGCGAAGCTTTACAGAAAGTAGCCGGAAGTAATTTGAGAAAAATACTTTCTGCAATGACCTCAAACAGATTTTTAGGAGTACTGACTGGAGTTTTAATTACCGCTGTAATTCAGTCATCTTCGGCGACTACTGTTATGGTAGTTAGCTTTGTAAATGCAGGGCTACTTTCATTAACAGAATCAATAGGTGTTATAATGGGGGCCAATATAGGGACAACAGTTACGGCCTGGTTGATATCACTAATTGGATTTAAAGTCAAAATAAGTGCTTTAGCATTACCTTTAATTGGTATTGGGTTTCCATTAATATTTTCGAGTAAAAGCATTCGTAAATCGTGGGGTGAAGTTTTAATGGGGTTTGCTCTTTTATTTATGGGGTTGGATTTATTAAAAAACTCAGTTCCTGATATTAACAGTAATCCTGAGATACTAATATTTCTTCAATCCTATACGGACTTTGGATTTTGGAGCATATTAATATTTCTTGGTATCGGAACACTGCTAACTGTTGTAATACAATCTTCAAGTGCAACAATGGCATTAACACTTGTTATGTGTTATAATGGTTGGATAAGCTTTGAAATGGCTGTAGCCATGGTATTAGGTGAAAATATAGGGACTACAATTACTGCAAATATTGCCGCAATTATTGCAAATACTACTGCTAAAAGAGCAGCCCTAGCTCATACTGTTTTTAATGTAATTGGGGTAACATGGGTATTGATACTATACAGACCAATTGTGAAGATTATTGCAGGTGTTGCAGAAGGAATGGAAGGTATTTCTCCACTAACAGATCCGGTTGCTATTCCTATAGCATTATCTTTATTCCATACAGGATTTAATATCTCGAATGTATTATTGCAGGTTTGGTTTGTTAAATATATCGAAAAGGCAGTAACTTTTGTTATTCGTAAAAAGAAAGAAGAAGAAGAAGAATTCGGGTTAAAGTTTATTCACACAGGTATGCTTTCCACATCTGAGTTGTCAATACTTCAAGCTAGAAAAGAAATAACAGAATATACGAAGAAAGCTTGTAAGATGTTTAGTCAGGTGAAAAAGTTATTTGCCGAAACTGATGATAAAAAGTGTAAAAAAATTGCTGAAAAGATTGCTAAAAATGAAATTGCAATGGATCAATTTGAAGCAGATATTGCCAATTATTTAACCAAGATCTCGGAGGGTGAATTAAGTATTATGGGTGCCAGAAGGGTTAGGACGTTGTTAAAGATTAGTGATAATATTGAGAGTTTGGCAGATGGTAGTTATAATATTTCTGTGTCATTATCAAGAAAGGCAAAAAAGAAAATCTGGTTTACTCCGGATCAAAGAAATAATATTAACGAAATGTTTATGTTAGTTGATAAAAGCTTTGCAATTACTATTTCTAATCTTGAGGATTTTGATAAATCAAAACCGGATCTGACTGTAATTCGCGAAAATGAAAAAAGAATAAATGAATTGCGAAATGAACTTAAAAAGCAAAATGCTTCTGACATCGAAAATAATAAATATACATATAAGTCAGGTGTTATATATATTGATATTATTACTATTTGTGAAGACATTGGGGATCATTTGATAAATATTAACGAAGCTTTAAGTTTTCAGAAACAAGAACTATTAAGCGGTCATGGACATCAGGATAGAGACTAATTTCAAATGTTGAAATTACTTATAATCTGTATCGTCAAATTTATCAATATAATCAAATAGAGTTCCTTCTTTTATCGAAAAGTTGGATTGGATAAAAGTCTTGATATTCAGTTTTTCAAGTAAAAACTTTGTAATTACTGCAGCAACCGGAATCATTTTCACCCTAATAATTTCCATTCCGGGCATTTGTGTCCTTTCAGATTCATTGTACGAGATTAGTTTATTGTATATATGTAAGAAATTTTCTATATTTAAATTGTTGGCAGATTCAGAATCAGAAATATTACATACGGGAAATTCATGTTTTATTAAATTCGCAAATGTTTCGTAAGAACCTGAAGAACCAATAAGTGTTTCAACGTTGAGTTTCTTACAATCAATAAGCAATTCGTTCAATTCATTATTCAGAAGCAGAGAAATATTTTCAATATTTTCTTTGCTTAAAGGATCTGAATATTTGTGTTTTACAATAAGTCTTGCTACTCCAATATTATAACTAGATTTTCGAATAATTCCCAAATCGTTACAGATTACGAATTCAATGCTACCTCCACCTATATCAATTATTAGTACAGGATTTGAATATAACTTAACTGCGTTTTTTACACCTTTCCAAACAAGTTCTGCTTCTTTGTTTCCATCAATTACTTCTACATTTAATCCACTTTTAGATTTTATAGCATTAATAATATACTCTTTGTTTGAGGAAGATCTGATACCACTTGTAGCAGTTGCTACAATATGTTCAGTTTTGTGAGTTGAAATAGTTATTTTATAGGAATTTAGAACGTTAATTAAATTAGAAGTTGATTCCTCCGAAATAAGATCGCAGTGATAATCTTTATTAATTAATGTAATAGCTCTCTTTTCTTTATGTAAAAACTTCAATGGAGAATTTTTTGTATATTCTGCTATTAACAAATTACAAGTGTTGGTACCTATATCAATTGAGGCAATTCTCATATTAGTTTTTATATTTGAACCACTTCCAAAGTTCTTTATAATTTACTTTTTTCCCGTACATTAGTATTCCTACTCTGTATATTTTTGCAGCAAACCATGTCATGAAAATAAATGTTAATACTAAAAGAGACATCGAAATTACTAAATCTATAATGGGGACACCAAATGGAACTCTAACCATCATAACAATTGGAGATGTAAATGGAATTATAGAAAACCAATACGAGAGTGATCCCGATGGGTTGTTAATGGCAGAGACCATAACTATGATACCCAAAATAAGCGGAATAGTAATAGGCAGCATGAATTGTTGTGTGTCAGTTTCATTATCAACAGCAGAACCCACTATGGCAAACATTGCTGCATATAGCAAATAACCTCCAATGAAGTAAAATAAGAATAATATTATGATCTGGAAATAATTAACAGCAAAAACAGCTTTAAATATTTCTTCAAATTTCATAGCTTCTTCGTCGGGAGTGGGCATGTTTTCATCAAGGTTTGAACCTAAAGTTACTGTTTGTGGGCTCATCTTACTTGTATCATAATCTTTAAGTAAAACAGATTGTGCTCCTGTTACAATAGCAATGGTAAGGACAACCCATAATACAAATTGAGTCAATCCAACCAAAGCAACTCCGATAATTTTTCCCATCATGAGTTGAAATGGCTTTACTGAAGAAACGATTACTTCAATAATTCTACTGGTTTTTTCCTCAATAACACCTCTCATAACCTGTGATCCGTACATAAATACAAACATATAAATCAAAAATCCACATATATAACCTATAATCATTGCAACTTCGGTTGACGATTCTTTTTCTCCCCCATCCTCATCAAGTGTCGAAGTGACGATGTCAATGTTTGTATTCACAACATTAAGAATTTCAGTTACTTCTTCTTCTGTAATTCCTAATTCACCGGCCTTAATGCTTAATTTGATGTCTTCAATTCGTTTTTCAATTCCATTAGCAATATGCATTTTTAAACCTACATTTGGTTGTTGGTAAGAATATAACACAACAGAACCTTTTACTCCCTGCACAGCAGTATGCGGAATGTATAATAAAGCATAATACTCGGAGTCTTTTAACTTCTGTTTGGCTAATGTAATATTATATGAAACGGTTGCAGGATCGTAATATTCAGCAGAGACATCATTAAATTCTATGTATTTTGTGTTTTTTAATGATTCTTGAAACATTCCCGACTCGTCAATTATAGCGATCTTTTTAAATTCATCGTCTTCTAGTTGCATAAGAATAACAGGAGCTATCATCATTGCCGCGAATAATAATGGACCAATAATCGTCATAATAATAAACGATTTCTTTTTAACTCTTGTACTGTATTCACGTTTTATTATCAATCCTACTTTACTCATAATAATTATATTATTCGGTTATTGAATTAGTTTCATTCACTAGTTTGATAAAAATATCATTCATGCTTGGTAAATGTTTTTGAAATAAAGAAATACTTCCAAATTGTGTCATTCGGTTTAGTAAATCATTACTTTTCATTTCCTTGTTTAGGACTTCGACTTTCATTTTAGCACCATGAGAATTCTCAATAACTTCGGCAATTTTGTAATCAGAAGTCAAAGTAGATTCGAGTTTGTTGAAATATCCGTCGAAATTTATTTCAAAAATATCGGAAGCATAAGTATTACGTATATAGTTTATATCTCCATCGAGTATTTTTTTCGATTTATTTATCAAAGCAATATGATCGCAAATTTCTTCGACAGAAGCCATGTTGTGGGTTGAAAATATAATTGTTGCTCCGTTTTTACGCAGTTCCAATATTTCTTCTTTTAAGATGTTTGTATTTATAGGATCAAAACCACTAAAGGGCTCATCAAAAATCAGTATTTCGGGCTTATGCAGAATTGTTATAATAAACTGAATTTTCTGTTGCATACCTTTTGAAAGTTCTTCAACTTTTTTATCCCACCATGTCTGGATTTCAAATTTTTCGAACCATTTCTTCAGACTCTTTAATGCATCAGATTTGGACATCCCTTTAAGTTGACAAAGGTATAAGGCCTGTTCGCCCACTTTCATTTTTTTATAGAGGCCTCGTTCTTCAGGAAGATATCCGATTTTAGAAATGTGTTTTGAGCTAATCTTTTCGCCATTAATAAAAACATTGCCTTTGTCGGGGGCGGTTATTTGATTAATAATTCTGATTAATGTCGTTTTACCGGCACCATTTGGCCCCAATA
>Ga0116142_10000281_pt1 | contig 67928 bp, 64 predicted proteins | sample AD_UKC033_MetaG_FD_89785 | JGI IMG/M metagenome (GOLD analysis project Ga0116142, IMG submission 89785) | Active sludge microbial communities of municipal wastewater-treating anaerobic digesters from USA - AD_UKC033_MetaG | ecosystem: Engineered > Bioreactor > Anaerobic > Digestate | place: USA... | reverse complement strand
TCGAGGTACTTGCGGAAGACGAAGGGGCGCGCCAGGGCGGCGAGCTCGCCGCCGCGCGCGCCGGTGAGCGGCCGCGCCTTGATCCAGGCGTAGCGCTCCCACTCGCGGCCCTGGGTGACGAAGTAGTTCTCCAGCATGTCGAAGCTCGCCACCAGCGGGCCGGAGTCGCCGTTGGGGCGCAGGCGCATGTCGACGCGGAAGACCTGGCCGTCGCCGGTGATCTCGGAGAGCGCGCCGATCAGCTGCCGCCCCAGGCGCGTGAAGAAGTCGAAATTGGACAGCCGCTGGCCCGTGCCGTCGGTCTCGCCGTCCTCCGGGTAGACGAAGACCAGGTCGATGTCGGAGGAGGCGTTCAGCTCGCGCCCGCCCAGCTTGCCCATGCCGACGACGATCAGTTCCTGCGCGCAGCCGTCCTCGGAGCGCGGCGTGCCGTGGCGGGCGGCCAGCGCGGCGCCGAGCATGCCGGCGGCGTGGCCCACCGCCACGTCGGCCAGCGTGGTCATGGTCTCGGTGACCTCGGCGAGGTCGGCCAGGCCGGCCAGGTCGCGCGCCACGAGACGCGCCATGACGCGCGCGCGCAGGCGGCGCAGGCCGGGGCGCAGCGTCGCCTCATCCGCCGCCTCGTCGGCGAGGAAATCGCGCATGGCCTGTGCGCTCCAGGGGGCATGCAGGCCGTCGCGCAGGGCGTCGCCGATTTCCGGGCGGCTTTCGACGAGGCGCGCCAGGAAGCGGGACAGGGGCAGGGCGCGCTCGAGCAGGGCGGCGTTGTCGGTCGACGAGGGCATTGGTGCGTTATATGGATGTTATTACGGGTAGAATCCGCTATCGCAGAAGGGCTTCAGCCACGATTGTAACGTGACGGGATGCCCGGACCATCGATGCAAGACAACACGACCCCGACCTCCGCAGCGGCCCGTCCGGGCCTGGCCAGCCGCCTGATCCGCCTGGCGCGCCTCGCCTGGCTGCCGGTGTGGCTGCGCTGCACGCTGGCCGGGCTGTTCTGGCTCGGCTACTTCGGCTTTGCCCTGATCATCCTGGTGCTGCGCTATTCGGTGCTGCCCAACATCGAGCACTATCGCGAGGACATCCAGAACGGCATCTCGCAGGCGGCCGGGCTGCCCGTCACCATCCAGCGCATCGACACCCACTGGCAGGGGCTGCGGCCGCACCTCTCGCTGCGCGGCTTCAGCATCCATGACGCCGCCGGCCGGCCGGGACTGACTTTCGACACGGTCGAGACCGAGCTGTCGTGGGCCTCGCTCTGGCACTGGCAGCTGCGGCTGCACCGGCTCGAGGTCGAGGCGCCGACCCTGCACATCCGCCGCGAGCAAAGCGGCCGCATCTTCATCGCCGGCATCCAGCTCAACACCGAGGCGAGCGGCAGCGATTTCTCCGACTGGCTGCTGGCGCAGGAGAAGATCGTCGTGCGCAACGCCACCATCCGCTGGGAGGACGCGCTGCGCGCGGCGCCGCCGCTGGAGCTCAGGCAGCTCGATTTCGTCCTGCAGAACAGCGGCAGCCGGCATCGCTTCGCCCTCGCCGCGCAGCCGCCGCGCGAGCTGGCGGCCCGCCTCGACGTGCGCGGCGATTTCCGCGGCGAGGACCTGAATCGCCTCGAGGCGTGGCGGGGCGAGGCGTATGCCGAGCTGGATTACGCCGACCTCGCCGGCTGGCGCGCCTGGGTGGACTATCCGCTCGACCTGCCGCAGGGCGCCGGCGGCTTACGGCTGTGGCTGGACTTTGCCGGCAAGAAGCTGAACACCCTGACCGCCGACATCGCCCTGCGCGACGTCAGGCTGCGCCTGGGGCGCGAATTGCCCATGCTCGACCTCGCCCACCTCAACGGCCGCCTCGCCGGCCGCCTCGCCGAGAACGGTTTTGCGGTGTCCTCGCGCAAGCTGGCGCTGGCGACCCGCGAGGGCATCGTGCTGGCGCCGACGGACTTCAGCCTGATGTGGACGCCGGCGGTCGGCAAGGAGGCCGCCCACGGCGACATGTCCGCCAATGGCCTCGACCTCGATGTGCTGAGCCGCCTGGCAGGCTTTCTCCCGCTCGACGCCGGCACGCGCAGGACGCTGGCCGATTACGCGCCGCGCGGACGCATCTTCGACCTCAAGCTCGGCTGGAAAGGCGAGGCCGGCGCCCTCGCCGCCTTCAATTTGCGCGCCCGCTTCGAGGCCCTCGGCTTGCGCGCGCAGGGCTATCTTCCCGGCTTCATCGGCCTGACCGGCAGCATCGAGGGCAACGAAAAGGGCGGGCTGGTCAGCCTGGACAGCCGCCACGCCGCCCTGGAACTGCCGACGGTGTTCGCCGATCCCACGCTGGAATTCCAGCAGCTGAACGCCAAGGCGAACTGGTCGATGTCCGGCGGCCGCATCGAGGTGCAGCTGCAGAATCTCGCCTTCGACAACCAGGACGCCGCCGGCGGCGCCTCGGGCCGCTACCGCAGCAGTCTCGACGGTCCCGGCGAGATCGACATCACGGCGCGCCTCTCCCGTGCCGACGGGGCGGCGGTGTGGCGCTACATGCCGCTGGTGGTGAATCGCGATGTGCGCGACTGGCTGCGCGCTTCCATCAGCGGCGGCCGCGCCGACGACGCCCGGCTGCGCCTGAAGGGCGACCTGAAGGAGTTCCCCTTCGCCGACGGCGGCAAGGGGGTCTTCCAGGTCACGGCGAAGATCGCCGGCGCCAGCCTGCGCTACGCGCCGGACTGGCCCGGCATCGAGAACATCGACGGCGACCTGCTCTTCGAGGGCAAGCGCATGCTGATCCGCGCCAGCAAGGGCAGCATCTACGGCGTCGCGCTCAGCGGCGTGAGCGCCGAGATCCCCGACCTGGAGGCGCCGGAGGAGATCATCAGCATCGCCGGCCGCGCCGCCGGAGCAACGGCCGACTTCCTGCGCTTCATCGAGGCGAGCCCGGTCTCGGCGCAGATCGACCGCTTCACCGAGGGCATGCGCGCCGCGGGCAGCGGCGCGCTGGCGCTCAAGCTCACCATTCCCCTGCGCAAGGTGGCCAATACCCTGATCGAAGGGGAATACCAGTTCCTGCGCAACGAGCTGACCGTCGACAGCGACCTGCCGCCCTTGACGGAGGTGAACGGGCGGCTGCAATTCACCGGCGGCAGCGTCGGCATGAAGGATGCGCGGGCGCAACTGCTCGGCTCGCCGCTGGTCATCAACGCCGCCACGCGCGGCGACGGCGCGGTGGCCATCAATGCCCAGGGCAGCCTCAACATCGCCAACATGCGCAAGACGATGGACCACCGCCTGCTCGAGCACCTCTCCGGCAGCGCCGCCTGGCGCGGCAGCGTGACGGTGAAGAACCGCAATGCGGATGTGAAACTGGAGTCGAGCCTGGAGGGCATCGCTTCCAGCCTGCCCGAGCCGTTCAACAAGACCTCGTCGGAGACGCTGCCCTTGCGCTTCGAGCGCAGCGCGGTCGCCGCAACGGACGCCGTCCGCGACCAGTTGCGCATCAGCCTCGGCAACGGGCTGTCGGCCCATTTGCTGCGCCGGCACGAAAAGGACAGGACGGTGGTGGAGCGCGGCGTCATCGGCATCGGCGAAACGCCGCCGCTGCCGGAAAGGGGGGTTCTGCTGGCGGCCAGCGTGCCGGCCTTCAACGTGGATTTCTGGCGCCACCTGTTTGCCGCCGGCGGCAACGGCAACGGTGGCGGGGCCGGCCATCCGGTAACCCAGCTGAGCCTGAAGACGGCCGAACTGACCGCCTTCGACCGCCCTTTCCATGACATGACCCTGAAGGCGGCGCTCATCGACGACACCTGGCAGGCGCAGGTGGCGAGCCGCGACGTGACCGGCGAGTTCAGCTGGAAGGCCGACGAGCGCGGCCGGCTGCGCGCACGCCTGAAGCAGCTTACCCTGAACGAGACGCGTCCCGGCCATTCGCTGGTGGCGGAGGAGCCGTTGCGCGAGCTGCCGGGCCTCGACATCGTGGCGGACAATTTCACGCTGCGCGGCCGCAAGCTGGGCAAGCTGGAGCTGGCGGCAACCAACGAGGGCAACGCCTGGAAGATGGACCGGCTGGCCATCAGCAGTCCCGACGGCACGCTGGTGTCCGACGGCCTCTGGCGCGGCGGCGGCACGCAGCTCAACTTCAAGCTCGACGTCGCCGACATCGGCCGGATGCTGGAGCGCCTGGGCTATGCCGATGCCGTCAAGCGCGGCACGGCAAAGCTGGAGGGAAAGGTCTCCTGGGCCGGCACGCCCACCCAGGTCGACTTCGCCTCGCTCGACGGCACCCTCAAGGCGGAAGCCGCGAACGGCCAGTTCAACAAGCTGGACCCGGGCGTCGGGCGCCTGCTCGGCATCCTCAGCCTGCAGTCCCTGCCGCGGCGCATCACCCTGGATTTCCGCGACATCTTCAGCGAAGGCTTCGCCTTCGATGCCATCACCGGCAGCGCCAGCGCCGTGCATGGCGTGTTGACGACGCAGGACCTGCAGATCCAGGGCCCGTCGGCGAAGATCTTCATGAAGGGCATGGTGAGCATTCCGGCCGAGACGCAGACCCTGCGCGTGCGCATCGAGCCGGCGCTGGGCGAGACGCTGGCGGTCGGCGCCATGATCGCCAACCCGGCCGTCGGCGCCGCCGCCTGGGTGGCGCAGAAGATCCTCAAGGACCCCTTCGGCCAGATGTTCGCCTTCGAGTACGCCATCAGCGGCAGCTGGAGCGATCCCAAGGTGGAGAAGCTGCAGCAGCAGGCGGCCACGAAAAAGGAGGAAACCGCGCAATGACGCCGACCCGCATCGCCGCCGTGCAGATGGTGTCCGGACCGGACATCGCGCAGAACCTGCGCGAGGCGGAGCGCCTGGTGGCCGAGGCGGCCGGCCGCGGCGCGCGGCTGGTGGCGCTGCCGGAGTACTTCCCGCTGATCTCCGGCAACGAGGCCGACAAGGTGCGTGCCCGCGAGCAGGACGGTGCCGGCCCCCTGCAGGACTTTCTGCGCGAGACGGCGCTGCGGCATCGGGTCTGGCTGGTCGGCGGCTCGATTCCGCTCGAGGCCGCGGTGCCGGAAAAGGTGCGCAACAGCTGCCTGGTGTTCGACGCCGCGGGGCGGCGCGTGGCGCGCTACGACAAGATCCACCTGTTCGGCTTCCGTCGCGGAACCGAACAGTACGACGAGAGTCGGACCATCGAAGCCGGCGGTTCCGTGGTCGCCTTCGATTCCCCGTTCGGCCGCGTGGGCTTGTCGATCTGCTACGACCTGCGCTTTCCCGAGCTGTACCGCGCCATGGGGACGGTGGACCTGCTGGTGGTGCCGGCGGCCTTTACCCACACCACGGGCCAGGCGCACTGGGAGCTGTTGCTGCGCGCGCGAGCGGTGGAGAACCTCTGCTACGTGCTGGCCGCGGCCCAGGGCGGCACCCATCCGAGCGGACGGCGCACCTGGGGCGACAGCATGGTGGTCGACCCCTGGGGGGCGGTGCTCGAGCGCCTGCCCGAAGGGCCGGGCGTGGTGTCGGCCGAGATGGATACGTCACGCATCGCCGAGCTGCGCGCCAGCCTGCCGGCGCTGGAACACCGCAGGTTTTTTTGAACAACCCAAACCGCTTTCAACACAGAGGACACAGAGGCACGGAGGATACAGAGAAAAGCAGAAGCCAAGTGGTGAAGTACTCTGTGCTCTCTGTGTCCTCTGTGTTGAAAGCGGTTAGCCTTTCTTCCGACAATATGACTGCTCCCGTGAATCCCCTCGCCACCGCCGAATCCCGCCTGCTGGCGCCCTTCGATCTGTCGCCGCGCCAGCTCGAGGCCGTCTTCGGCGAGTTGTACCGCCACCGGCTCGATTTCGCCGACCTGTATTTCCAGTACAGCCGCTCCGAGGCCTGGAGCCTGGAGGAGGGCATCGTCAAGTCGGGCAGCTTCAACATCGAGAGCGGCGTCGGCGTGCGCGCCATCTCGGGCGAGAAGACCGCCTTTGCCTATTCGGATGAAATTTCCCTGCCGGCGCTGAAGTCGGCGGCGCAGGCCACGCGCGCCATCGCCGCGCGGGGGGCGCAGGCGCGGGCGCCGCTGCTCGCCGGCAGGCCGGCGCCGCCGCTCTACGGCGCCGCCGATCCGCTCGCCTCGCTGCCGGATACGGAGAAGGTGAAGCTGCTGGAGCGGCTGGAGGGCTTCGCCCGCGCCGAGGATTCCCGCGTCGTCGAGGTGATGGCGCACATCGCCGGCGTGTACGAAGTGGTGCTGATCGCCCGCGCCGACGGCCATCTCGCCGCCGACGTGCGTCCGCTGGTGCGCGTCTCCGTCACGGTGATCATGCAGGAGCAGGGGCGGCGCGAGCAGGGCTCTGCGGGCGGCGGCGGCCGCTATGACTACGGATATTTTTCCGACGCCGTGCTGCGCGAGTATGCGAAGCAGGCGGTGCACCAGGCACGCGTCAACCTCGCCGCGCGCCCCGCCCCGGCCGGCGAGATGACGGTGGTGCTGGGCAGCGGCTGGCCCGGCATCCTGCTGCACGAGGCGATCGGCCACGGCCTCGAGGGCGACTTCAACCGCAAGGGCAGCTCGGCCTTCGCCGGGCGCATCGGCGAGCGCGTCGCCGCGCCCGGCGTGACGGTGATCGACGACGGCACGATTCCCGACCGGCGCGGCTCGCTGTCGGTCGACGACGAGGGCAACCCGACGCAGCGCACCGTGCTGATCGAGGACGGCATCCTCGTCGGCTACCTGCAGGATTCCCTCAACGCGCGACTGATGGGCGTGCCGGTCACCGGCAACGGCCGGCGCGAGTCCTTCGCCCACCTGCCGCTGCCGCGCATGACCAACACCTGCATGCTCAACGGCGAGCGCGACCCGCGGGAGATCATCGCCTCGGTGAAGAAGGGCCTCTACGCCGCCAATTTCGGCGGCGGGCAGGTCGACATCACCAGCGGCAAGTTCGTCTTCTCCGCCGCCGAGGCCTATCTCATCGAGGACGGCCGCATCACCCATCCGGTGAAGGGGGCGACGCTGATCGGCAACGGCCCCGACGCCCTGACGCGCGTTTCCATGATCGGCAACGACCTGGCGCTGGATCCCGGCGTCGGCACCTGCGGCAAGGAAGGCCAGAGCGTGCCGGTCGGGGTGGGGCAGCCGACCTTGCGCATCGACGGGCTGACCGTCGGCGGCACCGGCTGAAGGCGATTCGCGGGCGCGGCTCGCCTTGCGTTAAAATGCATATTTGCAACACCGTCCGGCAGAACGCATGAATACCCCGAGCAAGAGCAAGCCCACCATCGCCTCCGTCAGCCCCGGCCCGAAAGGCGGGCTGGCCTATCCGCGCGCCGTCACCGACGACGTGCGCATTCGCCACATCCACGAGGTGGCGCCGCCCTCGCATCTGCTGCGCGAGTTCCCGCCGACGCCGAAGGCGGTCGAGACTGCCTTCGCCGCGCGCCAGGCCATCCACCGCATCCTGCACGGCGCCGACGACCGCCTGCTGGTGGTGATCGGCCCCTGCTCGGTGCATGACTTCGACGCCGCCATCGAGTACGCCACGCGCCTGAAGGCCGAGGCGGACCGTCTGGCCGAGGACCTGCTGGTGGTGATGCGCGTCTACTTCGAGAAGCCGCGCACCACCGTGGGCTGGAAGGGGCTGATCAACGATCCGCGCATGGACGGCAGCTTCAAGATCAACGAAGGGCTGCGCATTGCCCGCCACCTGCTGGTCGACCTGAACGAGATGGGCCTGCCCGCCGCCACCGAGTTCCTCGACATGATCACGCCGCAGTACATCGCCGACCTGGTCAGCTGGGGCGCCATCGGCGCGCGCACCACAGAATCGCAGGTGCATCGCGAGCTGGCCTCCGGCCTGTCCTGTCCGGTCGGCTTCAAGAACGGCACCGACGGCAACATCAGGATCGCGGTGGATGCCATCCGCACCTCGCAGCAGCCGCACCATTTCCTCTCGGTGACCAAGGCTGGCCACTCCGCCATCGTGTCCACCAACGGCAACGAGGACTGCCACGTCATCCTGCGCGGCGGCAGGGAGCCGAACTACGACGCCGCCAGCGTCGACCGCGCCTGCAAGGATCTGGGCGCGGCGGGGCTGGCCGCCCGCGTCATGGTCGACTTCTCGCACGGCAACAGCCGCAAGGATTTCAAGCGCCAGATGGACGCCGCGCGCGACGTTGCCGCCCAGCTCGCCGCCGGCGAGGACCGCGTCTTCGGCGTGATGGTGGAATCGCACCTCAAGGAAGGCCGCCAGGACCTGGTGCCGGGCAAGCCGCTCGAATACGGCAAGAGCGTCACCGACGCCTGCCTCGGCTGGGAGGATTCCGTCGCGCTGTTCGATCTGCTGGCCCAGGCGGTGCGCGACCGCCGCGTCGCCTTGCTGGACAAAGAGTGAGCGAGCGCTTTCCCGGACTGGCCTTTCTCGGCGATGCGTCGGTGTTTGCCGATCGCATCCTCGAAATCATCGAGCACATCCGCCTCTTCGAGGACTTCGAGCGGGAGGAGATTCGCCGCCTGGCGGCCGGCCTGCGCTGCTACCGCGCGCCGGCCGGCGCCACCCTGATCCGCGAGGGCGACAGCGGCGACTTCATGGTGTTCCTGCTCGACGGCAAGTGCGAGATCGTCAAGAGCGATCCGGGCGGGCTGCCCCAGCGCATCAGCGTGGCCGGGCCCGGCAAGATCCTCGGCGAGATGTCGATGATCGACGGCGAGCCGCGCTTCGCCTCCTGCATCGCGCTGGAAGACACGCTGTTCGCCATGATCGACCGCGACGGCCTGTCGCGCATCATCGCCGACGATCCCCGCTTCGGCATCAAGATCCTGCTCGAGCTGGTGCTGCTGCTCTCGCAGCGCCTGCGGGCGACCAGCAGCAAGCTGGTACAGGGCACCGGCGAGGAAATCTAGCCTCGCGCGCGGTCTTTCTGCCAGAGCACGTCGCCGCGCCCGGCGGCTCGGTTCAGGCTGCGCCCCAGCACGAAGAGCAGGTCGGACAGGCGGTTGACGTACTGCCGGCCGGTCCCGCTGATGCTTTCCGTGGCCGCGACGGCGACCAGCCGGCGCTCGGCGCGCCGGCACACGGCACGGGCGAGATGGGCGAGCGCGGCAGCGCGCGTGCCGCCGGGCAGGAGGAATTCCTTGAGGGGGCCGAGCGGCGCGTTGAAATGGTCGATGGCGGCTTCCAGTTCGCCGACGCCCTTTTCGTTCAGCAGCGCCGAGCCGGGGATCGCCATTTCGCCGCCGAGATCGAAGAGGTCGTGCTGGATGCCGGTCAGCAGCGTGCGCACGTCCTCCGGCAGCTCCTCGGCCAGCAACAACCCGATGACGGAATTGAGTTCGTCGAGTTCGCCCAGCGCGGCGATGCGGGGGGCGTCCTTGGCCACGCGCGAGCCGTCGGCGAGGCCGGTGGTGCCGGCGTCTCCGGTACGCGTGTAGATTTTCGAGAGGCGGTGTCCCATCGCGATCGGGCCCTTTGAAGAGGTTTCGATTATAGCGCTCAAGGCGTGCCGCTCTATTGGCCGATAAATTATCTCGCTATGCCCATGAGCCAGACGTTGGTATATTTCAGCATTTGCTAATCATCGGTGGGATGCGAATGAACGGCAGCGCCAAGCCCTGGAGCAAGTTCTGGCTGTACGGCATCGCTTCGGCGATCTGTTACGGCGTCCTTTTCATGCATCTCAACGACAAGGATGCCATTCGGCCCTTCACCCGCACCGATGGCCTGTACCCGCTGTTGCCGGTCGCGGCGGCCTTCGTGTTCTCCTTCTTCCATGGCGGATTCACGGGCTATTTCTGGGACGTTGTCGGCATCCAGGCGAAGTCGGCCAAGCCCGTTTCAAAGGACGAGACGGAAGGGAGCGAGGACTGATGGAAAACGTGCTGATCGACCTGACCTGGCAGAACGTCGGCTTCCTGCTGATCGTCGGCTTCATCGGTGGGCTGGTCTCCGGCTTCATCGGCTCCGGCGGCGCTTTCGTCCTGACGCCCGGCATGATGAGCATGGGCGTGCCGGGACTGGTGGCCGTGGCCTCCAACATCTGCCACAAATTCCCCAAGGCCCTGGTCGGCGCCATGAAGCGGGCGAAGTACGGCCAGGTGGACATCAAGCTCGGCCTGGTGATGTCCGCCACCGCTGCCCTCGGCATGTGGTGGGGCGCCGGCATCCAGCAGGAAATCAAGGCCAGCTACGGCGAGGCCGGTTCCAACCTTTTCGTCAGCATGGCCTTCGTCATCGTGCTGACCATCGTCGGTGGCTTCGTCCTGCGCGATGCCGTCAAGATCTACCGCTCCGGCACCACCGGCGCGCACGACGAGGAGGTATCGCGCCTGGCGAAATGGATCCAGTCGATCGAGATCCCCGGCACCATGATGGCCTTCAAGGTGGCGAAGGTGCGCGTCTCCCTCCTCTTCATCCTGCCGTTGGGCTTTGCCACCGGCCTGCTCGCCTCCACCATCGCGGTGGGCGGCTTCGTCGGCGTGCCCGGCATGATGTACGTGCTGGGGGCTCCCAGCCTGGTCGCCAGCGCGACGGAGCTGGTCATCGCCTTCGTCATGGGCCTGGGCGGCACGATCAAGTTCGCCATCGGCGGCTACGTCGATATCCGTCTGGCGATGATCATTCTGCTCGCCTCCCTGTTCGGCATCCAGCTCGGCGCCATCGGCACCACCTTCGTCAAGCCCTACATGATCAAGGTGGTGATGGCGTCCATCATGCTGATCGTCGCGGTGAGCCGCGCCCTGGTCGTGCCGGTGTATCTGGCCCAGCTGGGCAAGATGGGGCTGGAGGCGGGCACCGGCGAACTGCTGAAGAACCTGAGCTTCGGCATGATGGTGCTTGCCCTCGCCGTCGGCGCCTTCATCATCATCGGCGCGATGGTTCGCGGCCACCGGGAGCATGCCGCGGTCGCCTAGGACGGACGACGAACGCAATTCAAGGCAAGGCCGCCCGCGGGCGGCTTTTTTGTGCGCGTGAGGATCAGATCGCGGCTGAAAGCGCCTGGATGAGGCGCCCGGTGAAACTGGGCTTGCCCATCTGCACGATGAGCACATCGAAGGGCAGCCGGCCATCGCGGCGGATCAGGGAGCGGGGCGGGACGTCGAGACCGTACGGGGCGTGCGAGCCGACCAGCACGAGGTCCGGCCGCCAGGATCGGACGAGGTCGGCGCTGGCCTTCTCGGTGTCCCCGCCGGCGACGATGACTTCGGCGCCGCCGAGGCCGATGCGGGCGACCATGTCGTCGAGCTTGCCGGCGACGTCGCGGGCGATGGCCTCGCGCATTTCCTGCGGCGTGCGGAACGGGATGTGGTCGCACTCGAAGCCGGGCGTGTAATCGACGAGGGCGGCGACGGCGAGCGTCGCATTGTGGGCCAGCGCCATCTGGGCGGCGCGGCGGGCGACCGCCTCGCCGTTCGCGCTGATGTCGGCCAGAGCCAGGATGCGTCGGTAGATTGCCATGGTAGCTCCTTACATGAGGGATGCCGCATGCAGCGGCGGCGGTTGCGTTTCGGCCGGCCGCTCCGGTACCGCCGCCACGCCGCATTCGCGGAAGATGCGCTTGTCGCAGCGGCGGCAGACCTCGCGATCGAGCCGCGCGTAAATGTGGGCGAACGCCTCGCTCTTGCCCTCGAACAGGTGGTCCGCGCCGATGTAATCCAGGTAGCCGCCGTTCTCCAGCGTCTCGCGCACCTGCGGCTTGACGCGGATCAGCCACAGGTCGCCGCCGGCCGCCCGCCGCAGCCGCGCCTCCTGGGCGAGAAACTCGGCGCCGGCCAGGTCGATGAAGTTGATGCCGGAGGCGACGATGACCAGGTGCTTCTGCCCGGGCTGCTCCGCCTCCAGCGCGCGCAGCTGCTCCTGCACGTGGCTGACGGCGCCGAAGAACAGCGAGCCGTCGATGCGCACGATCTTCAGCTGCGGGCATTCCGGCAGGGCGGGATCGCTGACGAATTTGCGCCGCTCGCCGCGCGAGTCCGGCACGCGGCTGAGCACGCGCGGGCGCGAGGTGCGGCTGAGGTAGAAGCCGAGCGACAGGAAGACGCCGAGCAGGATCGCCATCTCGAGGTTGAGGAGCAGGGTGGCGAGGAAGGTGGCGCCGAAGATGATGGTTTCCTCGTGTCCGGCGCGCAGGATCTGGCGGATGTGGTGGAAGTCGATCAGGCCCCAGGCGACGAGGAACAGCACGCCGGCCATGGCGGCGTTGGGCAGGTAGGCGGCGAGCGGCGCCACCAGCAGGACGATGGCCACCAGCAGCAGGCTGGCGAGGATCGAGGCCATCGGCGTCTTGGCGCCGGCGGCGTAGTTGAGGCCGCTGCGGTTGAAGGAACCGGTGGCCACATACGACGAGAAGAAGCTGCCGAAAAGATTCGACAGGCCCTGGCCGACCAGTTCCTGGTTGCCGTCGATGTGCTGGCCAGAGCGCACCGCCAGCGCGCGCGCGATGGACACCGCCTCGGTGAGGGCCAGCAGCGACACGGCCAGCGCGGCGGTGGCGAGGTCCTGGAAGGCGCCGAGGGTGAATTGCGGCGAGGACAGCGGCGGCAGCGCGCCGGGCAGGGCGCCGACCGTGCTGATGGTCGCCGCCCCCGGGCCGCCGAAGGCCTTCAGCGCGACGGACAGCAGGCTGCCGCCGAGCATGGCGACGATCATGTAGGGCAGGCGCTTCGCCAGACGCTGCGTCAGCACGCCGAGGCCGAGCGTGAAGCCGGCCACGCCGAAGATGTAGGGATCGATTTCCGCGGCGCGGGCGATCACGGCGCCCCAGCTGTCGGCGAACGAGCTGCCGCGCGGCAGCTCGATGCCGAAAAAATGCTTTACCTGGCTGGTGGCGATGAGGATCGCCGCGCCCGCGGTGAAGCCGATCACCACGGAATGCGAGATGAAATTGATCAGCGCGCCGAGCCTGGCCAGGCCGAGGCCGAGCTGGATCGCACCGACCATGAAGGTCAGCGTCAGGGCGTTCTGCACGAAGGCGGCGCTGCCCGGCTCGGCGTGCGGCGAGAGCACCGAGAACAGCACGATGGAGGCGGCGGTGGTCGGACCGGAGACCAGGTGCCAGGAAGAGCCGAACAGCGCCGCGATCACCGCCGGCAGCATGCCGGCGTACAGGCCGTATTCCGGAGGCATGCCGGCGATGGTGGCGAAGGCGACGCCCTGCGGCAGCACGACGATGGCGCCGGTGAGACCGGCGAGGAGGTCATGCTTCAGCGTGGCACGGCCGACCATCGGCCACCAGAGCAGGAAGGGCAGGAAGCGCCGCGCCGAGGCCGGCAGGCGGAAGGAGGCGTGGGTGCGGGGCATCGTCTGGAGGGCGGTGGGCAATCGCAACTGCCGACCATCCTAGCGAAGCCCGCGTCAGCGCCGCGTCAACGCAAGGTCAACGGAGCGTTAGGAGCGAAGATGAGCGTGGCGGAGGTGCCCTGTCCCTCGCGGCTCTCGATGGCGATGCTCCAGCCGCAGCGGTCGCAGATGCGCTTGACGAGGGACAGGCCGATGCCGCTGCCCTGGCTGGCCGCGCCCTTGTAGTAGCGCTGGAAGACGCGGCCGATCTCCTCGGCGCGGATGCCCATGCCGGTGTCGCTCACCTCGAACCGGTCGGCGCCGAGGCGCACGTCGATGCGACCGGATTCGGTGTAGGCGAAGGCGTTGCGCACCAGGTTGGCGACGACGATCGAGAACAGCGTCGGCTCGACCGCCAACTGCGGCTCGGCGAGGATCTCCACGTTGAGTTCCGTGCCGCGCCGGGCGAGCAGGTGGCGATGGCGCTCGATGCATTCGCGCACGACGCCGGCGGCGTCGCACTCCGCGTCGGACTCGGGCTCCTCCTCGCGCGCCATCAGCAGCAGCGCGCGGATCAGGTCCGTCATGTCGCGGGCGGCGCGCTCGATGCGGGAGACGCGGCCGTGCTGGGCCTCGTTCAGTGCCGCATCCTGCTGCAGCACCTCGGCGGCGCCCTGGACCACCGCCAGCGGCGTGCGCAGCTCGTGGCTGACGTCGGCGGAGAAGGCGCGCTCGCGGTCGATGAAGGCGTGCAGCCGCTGCAGGTAGCCCTGGAAGATGCGCGCCAGCTCGCCGACTTCGTCGCGCGGCGTGTCCGGTTCGGCCAGCCGGGGCGGCGGCGCGTCGGGATTCGCCGTGCCGAGCTGGCGCGCCAGGTCGGATACCGGGGCGATGACGCGGCCGGCGAGCCACAGGCCGACCGCCGCCGACAGCAGGATCATGGTCAGCGCGCCGCCGGCGAGGTAGGCGAGGAAGCGCTGCTCCCGCGCCTGCTGGCGCGTTTCGTTGAACAGCAGGTAGAAGCGCAGTTCTTGCGCATCGGCGACGGCCACGCGGTAGCGCACGCCGTCGAGATCGATCTCGTGGCGCCCCGGTTCGAGATTGCGCACCGCTGCCGGGATGTCCGGGCCGGTCGCGCCGGCAACGGCGACATAGCCGTGCAGGGTCACCGAGGCCGGCGGCAGCGACTGCGGGTTGCGCTGCCGTCGCGCCATGTAGTCCTCCAGCTCGGCGCGCAGCGTCTCGTCGATGAGGCGCTGGCCGACATCGTGGGCGGCGAAGTAGAGGCCGCTGGCGAGCAGCAGGCTCACCAGGCCGCCGAACCAGGCGAAGGCGGCGGCGACGCGCAGCCGCAGGCTATGGCGCCGGCGCATCGGTGTCGGCAAGTCGCCAGCCGTGCCCGCGGTGCGTGTGCAGCAGCGGCTTCTCGTCGGGCTTGTCGATGGCGCTGCGCAGCACGTGCATGTGGGCGCGCAGGGCGTCGCTGTCGGGCGGCGAATCGCCCCAGATGGTCCGCTCGATCTGGCCGCGCGCGACGACGTGCGGCGAGGTGCGCATGAGCAGCTCGAGGATGCGCAGCGGGATCGGCGGCAGTTCGACGGCGCGCTCGCCGCGGCGCACCTGCAGCGTGCCGGTGTCGAAGGCGAGGTCCGCCACCTGCAGCCGCTGCTGGCGCGATTGGCCCGAGGCGCGGCGCGCCAGCGCCTTCAGTCGCGCCTCCACTTCGCGCAGGACGAAGGGTTTCACCACGTAGTCGTCGGCGCCGGACTCGAGGCCGACGATCTTGTCGTCGAGAGAGTCGCGCGCGGTGAGCATCAGCACCGGCGTGTGCTTGCCGGCTTCCTCGCGCAGCTTGCGGCACAGCGTGATGCCGTCCATGCCGGGCAGCACCAGGTCGAGCACGACGGCATCGTAGTCGTTGGCGACGGCCAGGTGCAGGCCGGTGACGCCGTCGCCGGCGCTGTCCACCGCATGCCCCTTCACCTCCAGGAAGTCGATCAGGTTGGCGGCGAGATCCGGATTGTCCTCGATCAGCAGTATGTGCAGGGAATTCATCGTGGCGTATGTTACGCCGCCGCGGGACGGCCGGCGAGGGCGCTTCCCCCGGAAGGCCCGATTGGTTGTTAAAATGCATCCGTAAAAATCATGTTCGCGCTTCTGCCCATCGACGTACTGCTCATCGCAGCCGGCACCTGGCTGGCGCTTGGGCTGGCGGGACTGGCGGCGCCGCGCAACTTCCGCTACATCAGCAAGGTCCTCTTTCCGCTGGGCGCCGCCGTTGCCGTGCTGGCGGGACTGACTTCCCTGTCCTTTCTCGGCAGTGGCGCCGAAACCGCCGTGCTGGCCGTCGGCCTGCCCGGCCTGCCCTTCCACCTGCGCCTCGACAACCTCGCCGCGGTCTTCGTGCTGCTGCTCGGCTTCGCCGCGGCCGGCATCTCGGTGTTCGCCGCCGGCTATTTCAGGAAGGGCGAGGGCGCGGCGCCGGGCCTGCTCTGCCTGCAATACCATTTCTTTCTCGCCGCCATGCTGCTGGTGCTGCTGGCCGACGACGCCTATGCCTTCATGGTGGCGTGGGAGGGCATGGCGCTGTCCTCGTTCTTCCTCGTCACCACCGACCACCGTCACGCCGAGATCCGCCGCGCCGGCTATCTCTACCTGCTGATCGCCCACGTCGGCGCCATCGCCATCCTGCTCTGCTTCGGCCTGATGGCCTCGGGCAGCGGCGACTACACTTTCGCCGGCATGCGCGCGCAGTCGCTGCCGCCGTTCTGGGCCTCGGCGGCATGGCTGCTGGCGCTGCTCGGCTTCGGCGCCAAGGCGGGGCTCCTGCCGGTGCACGTCTGGCTGCCGGAGGCGCATCCGGCGGCGCCCTCGCCGGTCTCCGCGATGATGAGCGGCGTCATGCTGAAGACCGCCATCTACGGCCTGCTGCGCGTCTCCTTCGATCTGCTCGGCGAGCCGCTCTGGTGGTGGGGCGTGGTGGCGATGGCGGTCGGTCTCGCCACCGCCCTCTTCGGCGTGCTCTACAGCACCGTGCAGAGCGACATGAAGCGCCTGCTCGCCTACTCCTCGATCGAGAACATCGGACTGATCGCCGTGGCGCTGGGACTGACTTTGCTCTTCCATGCCTACCGGATGGCGGCGCTGGCGGCGCTGGCCATGACGGCGCTGCTCTACCACTGCCTCGCCCACGCCGGCTTCAAGAGCCTGCTGTTCCTGTGCACCGGCTCGGTGCTGCACGCGACGAAGGAGCGCAGCCTCGGCAGGCTGGGCGGCCTCATCCACCGCATGCCCTGGGTGGCCTGGCTGGCGCTCGCCGGCGTCATCGCCGGCGCCGGCCTGCCGCCGCTCTCCGGCTTCGTCTCCGAGTGGCTGCTGCTGCAGGGCTTCCTGTTCTCGCCCGGCCTGCCGCATCCCTGGCTCAACATGGTGGTGCCGGTGGCCGCCGCCGTGGTGGCGCTGGTGGCGGCGCTGGCCGGCTTCGCCATGGTCAAGTTCTACGGCATCGTCTTCCTCGGCCGGATGCGCGAGGAGGCGCTCAAGGATGCGCACGACGCCGGCCGCTGGGAACGCGCCGGCCTGGTCTGGCTGGCCGTCCTCACCTTCCTGCTGGGAGTCCTGCCGACGACCGTGATCCGGCTCATCGATGCCGCCACGCGCCAGCTGCTGGGCGCCGGCCTTGCCGACAAGGTGCGCGAGCATGGCTGGTGGCTGCTGGCGCCGATCTCGCCAGACCGGGCCAGCTACGCGCCGCTGGTGTTCCTCGCCGTCATCGCCGCCGCCGTGCTGCTCGGCCGGCAACTGGTGCACCGCCTCTACCACGGCCGCCTGCGCCGCTCGCCGGCCTGGGACTGCGGCTACGTCTTCCAGGGGCCGCGCGCGCAGGACACCGCCGAGGGCTTCAGCCAGCCGATCCGCCGCATCTTCGAGCCGATGTTCCGCATGGAGCGGCACTTCCCGACCGTCCGCGACGAGCAGCCCTACTACAGCGTCAAGGTGGAAGACCATTTCTGGAACTGGCTCTACCTGCCGCTGGCGCGTTTCGCCGACGGGATATCGCGGCTCATCATCCGGCTGCAGGGCGGGCGCATCGCCATCTACCTGCTCTACAGCTTTCTCACGCTGATCGTGCTGTTGCTGGTGGCCAGACCGTGAAAACAAACACTTTCAACACAGAGATCACAGAGACACGGAGGGCACAGAGTATTCCGTTTTTCTCCGTGTCCTCTGTGCCTCCGTGTCCTCTGTGTTCGAAGCGGTTGCATGGAGATTCACGCGCATGAGCATCTCCGGCCTGCTCTGGCAGCTGTTCGCCATCGCGCTCGCGCTCGCCCTGGCGCCGCTGCTCACCGGCTGGGTGAACCAGTGCCGCGCCTGGCTGCAGAACCGCGCGGCGCCGCCCCTGCTGCAGCCCTACTTCATGCTGCACAAGCTGTTCCACAAGGACGTGGTGCTGGCGCACGGCGCCTCCCCCCTGTTCGTCTTCGCGCCCTACGTGGTGTTCGGCTGCATGCTGCTGGCCTGCGCCATCATCCCGACGCTGTCGACCGACCTGCCCTTCGCGCCGGCGGCCGACACCATCGCGCTGGTCGGCGTGTTCGGCCTGGCGCGCCTGTTCATCGCCCTGGCGGCGATGGACATCGGCACCAGCTTCGGCACGCTCGGCGGGCGGCGCGAGATGCTGATCGGCTTCCTCGCCGAGCCGGCCCTGCTGATGGTGATCTTCACCACCGCCATGATCTCCCAGTCGACCTCGGTCGCCACCATCGTCGAGACCCTCGCCCACGGCGACTTCGTCATCAACCCGAGCCTGGCCTTCGCCGGCATCGCGTTCACCTTCGTCTCCTTCGCCGAGAATGCGCGGGTGCCGGTGGACAACCCCGCCACGCACCTCGAGCTGACCATGATCCACGAGGCGATGATCCTCGAGTACTCCGGCCGCCACCTGGCGCTGATCGAGTGGGCCGCCGCGCTCAAGCTCTACGCCTATTCCTGCCTCGGCCTGGCGCTGTTCTTCCCCTGGGGCATCGCCGAGGGCGACAGCGCGGCCGGCCTGCTGCTGGCGATTTCCGCGCTGATCGCCAAGCTCGCCGTCGGCGGCGCGCTGCTGGCGCTCATCGAGACCATCAATGCCAAGGTGCGCATCTTCCGCGCGCCGGAGTTCCTCGGCACCGCCTTCCTCTTCGCCGTGCTGGGGCTGCTGGTCAGATTGCTGCTGGAATCGAGAGTATGAGAACGGGAAACCGCTTCAAGCACAGGGAACACGGAGACACAGAGCGCACAGAGTTCTCTTGTTTTCTCCGTGTCCTCTGCGTCTCTGTGCCCTCTGCGTTGAATGTGGTTGCGTTTCGGGAGGGAAGATGAGCACGGTCGTGCCGCTTTCCGCCCAGCTCATCAACCTGTTCGCCGCGGTGATCCTGCTGCTGGCCTTCGCCATGCTGGCGCAGCGGCGCGTGCTGCCGCTCATCAACCTGTTCGCCCTGCAGGGCCTGACGCTGTGCCTGTCGACCCTGGTGGTCGCCTTCAGCACCGGCCAGGCGCACCTCTACGGCTCGGCGGCCCTGACGCTGGTGCTGAAGGCCCTGCTGCTGCCGTGGATCCTGCACCGGCTGGTGCGCAAGCTCCAGGTGAAGTCCGACGTGGAGGGGCTGGTCAACATCCCGACCACCATGCTGATCGGCATCGTTCTGGTGATGGTCGCCTTCAATGTCGCCCTGCCGATCTCGCAGCTCGCCAGCACCATCAGCCGCGGCACGCTCGGCATCGCCCTGGCCAGCGTCATGCTCGCCTTCCTGATGATGATCGTGCGCACCAAGGCGATCCCCCAGGTGGTCGGCTTCCTCGCCATGGAGAACGGCCTGTTCCTCGCCGCCACCAGCGCCACCTACGGCATGCCGATGGTGGTCGAGCTGGGCATCGCCCTCGACGTGCTGGTCGGCGCCATCATCCTCGGCGTGTTCTTCTTCCAGATCCGCGAGCAGTTCGACAGCCTCGACATCCGCCACCTGGAGAAGCTGAAGGAGCGCTGATGGATCTGTTCGTCCTGACCCTCGCCATCCCCCTCGTCAGCGGCCTCGCGCTGGCGGCGGCGGGCGAGCGCGCCTGGGCGCCCAACCTCAACCTGATCGCCAGCCTCGGCACCTTCCTCGCCTCGGCGCTGCTCACCGCCGAGATCGTCGCCGCCGGCCCGCGCTTCGCTTTCGGCGAGATGTTTTTCATCGACTCGCTCAACGTTTTCTTCGTCGCGCTGACCGCCTTCGTCGGTCTCACCACCAGCATCTTCTCCGGCCCGTACATGCGCAACGAGCGCGAGCACGGCCGCCTCACCGTGGCGCGCCTGCGCCTCTACAAGAGCATGTTCCAGCTGTTCATGTTCACCATGCTGGCGGCGCTCACCACCAACAACCTGGGCATCCTCTGGGTGGCGATGGAGGCGGCGACGCTGACCACCGTGCTGCTGGTCTCGCTCTACCGCACGGCGGCCAGCCTGGAGGCGGCCTGGAAATACTTCATCCTCTGCGGCGTCGGCATCGCCCAGGCGCTGTTCGGCACCATCCTGCTCTACTTCGCCGCCGAGCGCGTGCTCGGCGAGACCGGCAATGCCCTGCTGTGGACGCACCTGGTCGGCGTCAAGGGCCAGCTCGAGCCGATCGTCATGGCGCTGGCCTTCGTCTTCCTGCTGGTCGGCTACGGCACCAAGGTCGGCCTGGCGCCGCTGCACAACTGGCTGCCCGACGCCCACGCCGAGGGCCCGACGCCGGTCTCGGCCGTCCTCTCCGGCTTGCTGCTCAACGTCGCCCTTTACGCCATCCTGCGCGTCAAGGTGCTGGCCGACGGCGCCATCCAGAGCGGATTCGCCGGCAGCCTGATGATGGGCTTCGGCCTGCTCACGCTGACGGTGGCGGCCTTCTTCCTGTCGCGGCAGAAGGACATCAAGCGCATGTTCGCCTACTCGTCCATCGAGCACATGGGCCTGATCACCTTCGCCTTCGGCATGGGCGGTCCGGTGGCGAATTTCGCCGGCCTGCTGCACATGACCCTGCATTCGCTGACCAAGTCGGCGATCTTCTTCGCCGTCGGCCACGCCGCGCAGAAATGCGGCACCCAGGTCATGGAGGACATCCGCGGCCTCATCAAGATCAACCCGGTGATCGGCTGGGGCCTGATGCTGGGCACGCTGGCCATCCTCGGCATGCCGCCCTTCGGCGTCTTCGCCAGCGAGTTCATGATCCTCACCCACGCCATGAAGCACCACCCCTGGGCGACGCCGATCCTGCTCACGGCCCTCGGTGTGGCCTTCGCCGCCATCTTCGGCAAGGTGCAGCCGATGGTCTTCGGCGAGACCCACCTGAAGCGCCTGCCGCATGCGCCGGCCATCACGCCGGTGTTCGTGCACCTGGCCCTGGTGCTGATGATGGGCCTCTACATTCCGCCGTATCTCGTGCGCTGGTTCCACGAGGCCGCGCGCATGCTCGGATAACGCATGAGATTCCTCGGCGAACCCATCGAGTTCGAGAAGCAGGCCGGCATCGGCAGCCCGGTCTGGCGCGGGCGGGCCGCGGATGGCGCGGCGCTGACGGCTTTCGCCGTCGCCGTGCGCCGCGCCGACGGCCGCCTCGCCGCGCTGTGGGGCAGCGACGAGCGTGCGCGCGCCGGCGGTTTCCGTCTGCATGTCGTCTTCGGCCTCGATGCCGGCCATGCCTGGCTCAGCCTCGACCTGCCGGCCGAGCGTCCTGCCTACCCCGACCTGTCCGGCATCTTCCCCGCCGCCGGCCGCCTGCAGCGGGCGACGCGCGATTTGGTCGGCATCGCCGCGGCCGGCGGCCCGGATGGCACGGATGCGCGCCCCTGGCTGCGCCACGGCGCCTGGCCGGCGGACTGGTTCCCGCTGCGCCATGACGCGGGCGAGGGGCACGGCTTCGCCAACGCGGCGAGCGATTACGCCTTCGTCCGGGTCGGCGGCGAGGGCGCCCACGAGATTCCCGTCGGGCCGATCCACGCCGGCACCATCGAGCCGGGCCACTTCCGCTTCTCGGTGATCGGCGAGCGCGTGCTGCGCCTCGAGCAGCGCCTGGGCTATGTGCACAAGGGCGTGGAAAAACTGTTCATCGGCAAGGACCTTGCCGAAGGCGTCCGCCTGGCCGGCCGCGTCTCGGGCGATTCCACCTGCGCCTACGCCTGGGCCTATGCATCCGCCGTCGAGGCCGCCTGCGGCGCCAGCCCGCCGCCGCGCGCGCTCGGCTTGCGCGCGCTGATGCTGGAGCGCGAGCGCGTCGCCAACCACCTGGGCGACCTCGGCGCCCTCGGCAACGACGCCGGGCTGGCCTTCGGCCTTTCCCAGTTCATGCGCCTGAAGGAGGACTGGCTGCGGCTGAACGGGAAGTCCTTCGGCCACCGCTTCATGATGGACCGCATCCTGCCCGGCGGCGCGGCGCTCGACCTGGAGGCGCCTGCGCTCGCCGCCATCGTCGAGCAGTGCGACGTCGTCGGGCGGGAAGCCAGGGCGCTCAAGAAGATCTACGACGAGCACGCCGGCCTGCAGGACCGCTTTCTCACCGCCGGCGCCATCGATGCCGCCCTGGCGCGCGAATTTTCGCTCACCGGCCTGGCCGCCCGCGCCACGGGGCTGATCCTCGATGCGCGCGCCCACCGGCAGGGCTACACGCCGCCGCCGCCGTGGGCGATGCTCGGCGTGCGCCCGGCCACGGACGAGCGCGGCGACGTCGCGGCGCGGGTCGCCGTGCGCTTCGCGGAAATTTTCGAGTCGCTGCGGCTGCTGCGCGAGCTGGCCGTCGGGCTGCCCGCCGGCGCGGTGTGCGCCGAGGTGCCGCCGGTGCCCGGCGCAGGCGGCCTCGGCGTCGTCGAGGGCTGGCGCGGCGAGGTGCTGGTCGGCGTGTCACTGGACGGCGCGGGCCGGCTGGCGCGCGTGCATCCGCACGATCCGTCGTGGCAGGCCTGGCCGGCGCTGGAGCACGCGGTGATGCAGGACATCGTTCCCGACTTCCCGCTCATCAACAAGTCGTTCAATCTCTCCTATTCAGGACATGACCTATGATCCCCATGCTCAGGCGCATCCTGCGCACCGGCATCGTCAGCGAGCCGCCGCCCGAAGCGGTCGCCGAGGAAGCGCGGGAGGTTGCGCGCCTGCAGGGCGAGATCCTGCGCATCCTCGGCCGCGCGCTGAGCATCCGCCAGGTGGATGCCGGTTCCTGCAACGGCTGCGAGCTGGAGATCCACGCCCTCAACAACCCCTACACCAACCTCGAGGGCTACGGCATCAAGTTCGTCGCCAGCCCGCGCCACGCCGACATGCTGCTCGTCACCGGCCCGGTGACGAAGAACATGGCGCACGCGCTGAAGGCGGCCTGGGACTGCACGCCGGACCCCAAGCTGGTGCTGGCTGTGGGCGACTGCGGCTGCACGGGCGGCGTCTTCGGCGAGAGCTATGCCAGCTGCGGCGCGGTGGAGAAGGTGATCCCGGTCGACGTGCGCGTGCCCGGCTGCCCGCCGACGCCGCTGGCGCTGCTGCGCGGCATCCTGGCGGCGGTGCGCCGCTGACTCAGCGCAGCGGCTCCCTGTCCAGCGCCAGCAGGCGCGCCGGCTGCTCGGTGCGCAGGCGCAGGTAGTAATCGCCGGGCCTGTCCGCAACGAGCACCACCGCCGCCTTGCCTTCCCGTGTCCGCAGGCCGGGCTGTTCGGCGATGTCGAATCTTGCCGAAACCAGCTGCACGGAGACGACGGCCTCGTGCTCGAAGGTGAGCGTGAAGCGATGCCCGCCTGCCGCCAGTTTCCCGAGCGGAATGAAATAGGCCCGCTCCTCCGCCGCATGCAGCTGCTGCAGCAACTCCGCCTTCCAGCGGCCGTCCTTCGGCGAGGGCAGGTCGATGGCGTAATAGCCGCAGTCGAGCTTCATGTGCTCGAGCAGCGCATTGAGCTCGCGGGCGGCCTGCTGCGGAATGTCGCCGGTGTAGCGGCGGATGTGGCTGTCCGTGGCGCCCGGATCGAGACGGAAGCTCAGTCGCGCGCTGCACTCGCCTTCGTGGCAGGTGGCGCACAGCGTGTTGAAGCGCACCACCGAGGCGGGCGGGATGGGCGGCTGGGCGAGCGTCGATCCGGCCCAGGCCGTGAGCAGCAGCGCGCCGAGAATGGACTTGCCCGTCATCTCATCCTGCCGCGACGAGCGACCAGGCCAGCCCGGCCGCCGCGCAGGCGCCGATCGCCGGCATGATGCCGAGCTTGTAGCGGAACAGGGCGATCGCCGCGGCGAGCCCGATCAGCGCCGCCGGCCACTCGAAGCCGCCGGCGAAAGGCGCCGCCGCGCTCGCCTGCGGCCACAGCACGTGCCAGGCGAAGAACACCGCCAGGTTCACGATGACGCCGACCACCGCGGCGGTGATGCCGGTGAGCGGCGCGGTGAACTTGATGTCGCCGTGGGTGGCCTCCACCAGCGGGCCGCCGATCAGGATGAAGAGGAAGGAAGGCAGGAAGGTGAAGAAGGCGGCGACGAAGCCGCCCATGACGCCCGCCAGCGCCAGCGCCTCCGGCCCGAACACCTGCTTGGTCCAGCCGCCGACGAACCCGACGAAGGCCACCACCATGATGAGCGGTCCCGGCGTCGTCTCGCCGAGCGCCAGCCCGTCGATCATCTGCGGGCCGGTGAGCCAGCCGTAGGTTTCCACGCCGCCCTGGTACACGTAGGGCAGCACGGCGTAGGCGCCGCCGAAGGTGAGCAGCGCCGCCTTGGTGAAGAACCAGCCCATCTGCGTGAACACGCCGTGCCAGCCGCCCTGCGCCGCGAGCAGGACCATGGCGAGCGCCCAGACCGCCAGGCCGGCGGCGCAGTAGCCGGCCAGCCTGCCCCAGGAAAAGCGCGCCCACGGCGGCGGCGGGGTGTCGTCGTCGATCAGCGCCGCGCCGTAGGACTTCCCCGTCGCGCCGTGGCCGCCTCCGGCGGCGAACTTCGCCGGCGCCAGGCGCCCGCCGAGGAAGCCGAGGATGGCCGCCGCCAGCACGATGGCGGGGAAGGGCACGTCGAAGGCGAAGATGGCGACGAAGGCCGCCGCCGCCATCGCCCACAGCAGGCCGTTCCTCAGCGCGCGCGAGCCGATGCGCCAGGCGGCGAAGACGACGATGGCGGTCACCGCCGGCTTGATGCCGTAGAGGATGCCGGCCACCGCCGGCACGTCGCCGAAGGCCAGGTAGATCCAGGTCAGGCCTGCCAGCATGAACACCGAGGGCAGCACGAACAGCGTACCGGCGAGGATGCCGCCCCAGGTGCGGTGCATCAGCCAGCCGATGTAGACGGCGAGCTGGGTCGCCTCGGGCCCGGGCAGCAGCATGCAGTAGTTGAGCGCGTGCAGGAAGCGCCGCTCGGAGATCCAGCGGCGGCGCTCCACCAGCTCCTGGTGCATCATGGCGATCTGCCCGGCCGGGCCGCCGAAGCTGATGAAGCCGAGCTTCAGCCAGTAGCGGAAGGCTTCGCCGAAAGGAACGGGCAGGGGAGGGGTGTCGGGAGTGTTGACGGTGTCCACGCAAATACCTCGCAATAACACGATAAACGGAACTTGGACGGGACACCGTCTGATGGGGAGTCCGCGATTTCCCCGCGATTGGATTCTAGCAAAACATGAATGATCGCAGACTCATCTACGCCGCCGCCTTCCTGCGCGCGCTGGCCACCGGCATGGCCGGCGTGCTGCTGGGACTGACTTTGGCGCGCCTCGGTTTTTCCGCCGCCGCCATCGGTGCCGTGCTCTCGGCCGGGCTCGTCGGCGCGACGCTGGCGCTGGTGGTCGTCACCTGGGCGGGCGACCGACTCGGCCGGCGGCGCTGCCTGGTCGGGCTGTCGCTGCTGGGCGCGGCGGGCGGGCTGGGGGCCGCGCTGGTGTCCGAGCCGTGGGCGATGGCCGCGGCGGCCTTCGTCGGCATTCTCAACGGCATGGGCCGCGACCGCGGCGCGGCGCTGGTGCTGGAGCAGGCCATCCTGCCGGCGACCACCGACGATGCCGGCCGCACCGGCGCCTTCGCCCGCTACAACCTGCTCACCGACATCGGCCACGCGCTGGGCGCGCTGCTGGCGGCGGCGCCGGCGCTGCTCGTCGCCATGGGCGTCGAGGAGACGCGGGCTTTCCGCGGCATGTTCCTGCTCTACGCGGCGCTGCTCGCCGCCGGCGCGCCGCTGGCGCTGAGGCTGTCGTCCGCGGCGGAGGCCGGCGCCGCCGGTCCGCGCCGGCCGGTGTCGCCGCAAAGCAAAGAAATCGTCTGGAAGATCTCCGCCCTGTTCGCCGTCGACTCCATTGCCGGCGGCTTCCTCGGCTCGGCGCTGCTCTCGTATTTCTTCTTCGAGCGCTTCGCCGTTTCCGCCGCCATGATCGGCGGCCTGTTCTTCGCCGCGCGCGTGCTGAACGCCGTCTCGCACCTCGCCGCCGCCTGGCTGGCGGCGCGCATCGGCCTGGTGAATACCATGGTGTTCACCCACATCCCGTCGAGCCTCCTGCTCGCCTCGGTGGCCTTCGCGCCGAGCTTCGGGGTGGCGGCGCTGCTGTTCCTGCTGCGCGAGGGGCTGGTCGAGATGGACGTGCCGACGCGGCAGTCCTACGTGATGGCGGTGGTGGCGCCGGAAGAACGCACCTACGCTTCCGGCGTCACCCACCTGGTGCGCCTCGGCGGCTGGGCGGTGGCGCCGAGCTTCGCCGGCTGGCTGATGCAGGCCGCCTCGCTGGCGGCGCCGCTGTTCATCGGCGCCGGCATGAAGATCGCCTACGACCTGCTGCTGTGGCGGGCGTTCCGCAAGCTCAAGCCGCCGGAGGAGCGGGAGTAGCTTGATGGGGGAAGGGGACGGCGACGAGCAGGCCAAGCGCGCCGCGCGCGTGAAGTGCGTCTTCCTCATGGCGACGCACCCGGGCGTCGCCGGCATGGCGGTCGGCGCGCAGCTGCGCCACGCCATCGCTCAGACGTAAAGCCAGAGCGCCAGCAGGAAAACCAAGAACTCGATGACCGTGCTCCACACGATCAGCCGTGCGAGACGCCGCTCGCGCGGGCGCATGCCGAGCCAGACGCGCTCGCGCCACCAGCGGTAGAAGGGGAGATTGCCCCAGCGCGCGAGGCCGAGGAAGTGGCGGCGGAGGGACCGGCCCCAGGGCGTCAGGCTGCGGTCGACCTGGGCCATCTCGGCCTCGTCAACCGGCTGGCGGTAGGTCTCGCGGATGCGCAGGCGCGATCCCGCGCCGAGCGGTTCCAGCGTGAATTCCGTGCTCAGCTTCAGGCCCGTGTCGTGGCGGAGCAGGAGGGCGTGCGGGAGGGGCCGCTCGAAAGTCAGTCTCCCCGACACGGCGAGGCCGTTCATCTCGTTGAACGCCTCGATGTCGAAGCCTTGCGGCGTTTTCTCGAAACGGCGGATTTCCAGATGCGGGTTGAGGCGCAGCAGGCGTTCGATGTCTTCGATGTAGCCGGAGACTTCCCGCGCCGGCTGCGGCAGGTCGACGTCGACCCAGGCGGCGTTCTCCGCCGCGCCCTGGCCGGGAAGCGGATCAGCGTGCAATCAGGAGCGGCGCGGCGAGGCCGCGCGCCAGGCTTTCCAGGTCCATGCGCGAGCGCAGGCCGGGCTCGCCCTTCGGCCGCGGCGGGCCGATGACGACCAGGTCGGCGCCGCCCTCGCGCGCCGCGGCGACCAGGCACTCGGCCGGCTTGCCGTAGCGCAGGATCGGCGTGCTGTCGACGCCCGCCGCCGTGCAGCGGGCGGCCAGCGCCCCCATGCGCTCGCGCGCTTCCTGCGCGAGCTGGCCTTCGACGTGCTCGGCGAAGGCGTCGCGCGTCCACGCGTTGTTGAGCCAGTCGTCGCCCTGCATGCCGGCCCAGAAATCCGGCACGATGTAGAGGTGCAGGATGCGCGTCGTGCCGGGCACGGCCAGCGAAAGGGCAAGGTCCAGCGCCCGCTCCGCGCCCGCCGTGCCGTGGTGGGCGAGGAGCAGGGCGCGCGGCGGCCAGGCCAGGCCCGCCGCACGTGCCTGCGGTGCGGCGACTTCGCTCACTTGCCGACGACGATGAGGATGCCGATGGCGATGGCCAGCGCGAACACCAGGGCGCCGATGTCCTCCCTTCGGTCGCTGACGAAAATCGACAGCTGGGTGCCGCGGTCGAACTTCTTCTCTTCTTCAGCCATGACGGTTCTCCTCAGACGAATTCCTTGACGAACAGCAGGACGACGATCAGCGAGCCGACCGCCTTGATGATGCCGACCACCGAGCCGATGATCAGCGGCTTGCCGCCGGCCTGCTTGATCGAGGCCACGGTGATCTGCATGCCCAGCCCGGTCAGCCCGATGGCGAACAGCCAGGCGATCCAGTCGCGGAAGGCGCGGATGATTTTCGAGTCGTGCCAGGCCGCCTTGTTGGCGGCGCCGACGGCCTCCTTCACCGCCTTGTCGTCCTTCGCCGCCTTGGACACCCCCTTGAGGACATGATCCTGCTCGCGCGAGGTGAGCTTCCTGTTCGCGATGAGGTCCTGCAGCGCCTTCGTCTCCTCCGGCTTGGTCAGCTTCGGCAGGTACGCCTGCAGGGCGGCAATCTCCTTCTCCTTGAGCAGCTTGTCCTCCTTCACCTGCTCGCTGGAGAAGTACTTGCCCTGGTAGTGGCCGGGCGGGGCGAACATGCCCAGGGTCGACAGCAGGAACATGAAGAGGAAGCCGAGCACGAACACCGGGAACTTCGCCACCAGCACCTTGCCCAGGTCGACCTTCTGCGCGCCGGCCTCGCGCTTGACGTACCAGGCGGCCAGCCACACCACGATGATGGGCAGGAACAGCACCCGCGTGATGTTGAAGATCTCGGCCACCTTCAGCGTCTCGATGCCTTGCGGGTCGAAGGCCAGCGCGGCGCCGGCCACCTGCGCCGAGTTGAGGATGCCGGTGCCGGCCCAGGCGCCGAACTGCACCGGGCCCATGCCGAGCAGCTGGCCGACGGTCGGGAAGGTGAACATGCACAGCACGCCCCAGAGCAGGATGGTGCCGAGGGTGAAGGCGATGTCCACCGCCTTGGCGTTCACCACCGGGGAGGCCGCCACCGCCGCCGAGACGCCGCAGACGCCGACGCCGGAGGAGAGCACGCCGGTCATCGAGTTGCTGGCGCCCATGCGCGGGCCGGCCAGCAGCACCAGCCAGACCGAGCCGAGCACGAAGATGCCGATCATCACCACCGAGAGGGCGCCGAGCTGCGCCAGCTCCGCCGCCGAGTAGAGCGTGCCGAGCAGCACCACGCCGGTCTTCAGGAACAGCCGCGCCGTGCGCACGCCGTTGGCGGCCCAGGCCGGGATGCGCAGCAGGTTCACGATGATCATGCCGAGGACGATGCCGAGCACGACGTAGTTGAGGTTCATGATCTTGGCGAAATCCCAGCCCAGCGTCGGCTGCGCCGCCTTGCCCCAGTTGGCGAACATCGGGTCGAGGAGCCAGCGCACGGCGCAGGCGATGCCGACGATGAAGGCCATGCCCGGCACGACGCCGGCGTAGTAGTCGAGGTGGCCTTCCTTCTTCGGCAGGACGAGCACCAGCACGCCGACGGCGGTGAAAAGGCCGCCGAGGATGTAGGCGAGCTGTGCCTGCCCGGCCTTGGTGCCGTCGAACTTGGAGGGCTTCATCGGCTTCGCCTCGGGCGCCGGCTGGCCTTCGGCGGCGGCTTTCTCGGCGGCGGCCTTGGTGTCGGCCGCATGTTTTTCGGCGGCCTGGGCATGCTCCTTGTAGGCGCCGGGATGCAGCCAGCCCTGCATGCCGTCGAGGGTGCCGGCGTTGTTCATCCAGCCCCACAGCAGCATGACGATGCCGATGATCAGCAAGGCCGGGGATTTGTGGCTGTAGATCATGCTTTCCTCCTCTTGAGTGGTCGTTCGATGACGATTCTTCTTATTGTTGGGGCCTATTTCTACAACTCGCAGGCGAGCGCCACAACCTGATCGATTGAATAAGGCGATGAAAAAATTCTATGGATGATCTTGCGGCGGGCGCACGACGCTCACGCTGCAGGGCGCTTCGGCCACCACCCGGGCCGAGACGCTGCCGAGGTAGCGGCGCAGGGCGGAATGGCCGCGCGCGCCGATGACGATGCGGTCGACATGGTGCGCCGCGGCGTAGGCGAGCAGGGCGCCGGCGGCGTCGGCATTTTCCTCCACATGGATGCGCAGCTGTTCCGCGCTCAGGCCGAGAGGATGCGCCCAGTGGCGCAGCCCGATCCGGGCGGCGGTCTGCTGGCCGTGCGCGATGTCCGGCGCCGATTCCTCGCCGAAGGGCTGCGGCGGCAGCGCGGCGACGAGGGTGAGGCGCAGCTCCGGCTCGGCGGCCAGCGCCCGGCGCAGGGCGACGCGCATCGCCTCGTCGAGGGCTTCGCGCCGGTCGCCGGGATCGATGGCCACCAGCACGTGGGGCGCGCGCGACAGATGCAGGGCCGGGGTGGGGGCGGCGCGCGGCGGCGCCCGCAGCGCCCGCAGCCAGCGCCGCGCGACGGCGAGCGGGCCGGCGCGATGCAGCCGGCCGGCGCGCAGGGAGAGGGGAATCTGCTCGGGGTGGGCGAGGTCGTGGGCGAGCTGCGCGGCGGTGGCATAGCGGGCCTCCGGGCGGACTTCCAGGCAGCGCAGGATGACTTCCTGCAGCCAGGGCGGCAATCCGGGCTTGAGCGCGCGCGGCGGCGGCGGATCGACGTAGAGGCGCCGCCGCATCCCGCCGCGCGTCGTCGGCGCGCCGAAGGGCAGCTTTCCGGTCGCCAGCTGATAGGCGATGACGCCGAGCGCGAACAGGTCGCTGCGCGGATCGCGGCGGTTTCCCGCCAGCTGCTCGGGCGAGATCGTCGCGCCGGTGCCCGCCGGCAGGGCGAATTCTTCCTCGACCAGGTCGGGCAGTTCGCCGTGGCGCGCCAGGCCGAAATCGATCGGCACGGCCGTGCCGTCGGCGCGGAACAGCACGTTGGTCGGCTTCAGGTCGAAGTGGATGACGTTCTGCCGGTGCAGGTCGTGCACGGCCGCGGCGACCGCGCCGGTCAGCCGGGCGACTTCGCCGGCCTCCAGGGGCGCGCGCGCCGCGCGGTCGGCCAGCGCCTCGCCTTCGATGCGTTCCATGACCAGCCACGGCGCGCCTTCCTCGTCGCCGCTGGCGACCAGCGCCGGCGCATGCGGGCCCCGCAGCCGGCCGAGGATCATGCGTTCCACCTCGAAGCCGACCAGGCAGCCGGGGTGGCAGCCGAAGCCCAGCTTGGGCACTTTCATCAGGAGGGGAAAGGGCGCCGGCGCCGCGGCATCCGCCGCATCGACCGCGTAGAGGCGGGCCATGCCGCCTTCGTGCAGCAGGCCGCGGATGCGGAAGCCGCCAACCGCCGTCCCCGCCGGCAGCGGGCCTTCTCCCAGGCTCACTCTCCCTCCAGCAGTCGCCATGCCAGCCTCTCCGGCAATCCGGCATCGAGAATCTTCCTCGCCGCCGCCTGGACATCATAAGGCACGCGGAAATGCGTGAGCGTGCCGGCGCCCGCATCGTGGAGGGCGTAGCAGGCGGCGGGATTGCCGTCGCGCGGCTGGCCGACGGAACCGACGATGGCCAGCCAGCGGCGAAAGTCGCTGAGCGGCAGCGGCACGCCCGGCACCGGCGCGAAGTCGCGGATCGCCCCGCCGGGCATCGTGAAGTAGAGCTGGGGATGGTGCACATGGCCGACCAGGACGACGCGCGCGGGGGTGGCGGCGAAGGCCTGCGCGGCCTCCCGCGGGCCGGTGATGTAGGTCCATGCTTCCGGCCGCTCGGCGCTGGCGTGCACCAGCAGCCGGTCCGTCTCCGCCACGGCGAGCGGCAGGCCGGCGAGGAACGCCCGCTCGTGCGGGCCGAGCCGCTCGCGCGTCCAGTAGATGGCGTCGCGCGCCGCGAAGTGCATGGCGTCCAGCTGGCCGCCCAGGCAGGCTTCGTCGTGGTTGCCGAGGACGGCCGGCGCGCCCGCGTCGACCAGGCCGGCGATGATGTCGAGGCAGGCGAGCGGGTCGGCGCCGTAGCCGATCAGGTCGCCGAGGAAGGCGAAACGATCCACGCCCTCGCGGCGGGCGTGCGCCAGGCAGGCCTGCAGGGCCTCGAGGTTGCTGTGGATGTCGGCGAGCAGGGCGGTGCGCATGGTGCGCCATCATGCCGCGCCGGCGCAGAAAAAAACAAGCCGGCGACAAGCGCCGGCTTTGAGCCGCCCAGGAGGGGGGTTGGGCGGTGAGGAGTAGTCGGTGGCCTCAGCAGGCCGGTTTGCCCGCCAGGCCGGATGCGGATTGGCGGCTGCGATGAACCCGCGAGGACGCCATGGCGAACTGGAACAGGTCCAGCGTCGATAATTGCGGATAGGCTGTCCGTGTCGTGCGGAACACCAGCCATTCCACCGGCAGGCCTTGCGGCGGCCGGGCCGCGAAGCAGGTTTCGACGCGCTGGTAGGCTTCGTCGAACAAAGCCCGCAGCTTGTGGTTCTTGCGACGTTCGTCGTGGTGGTTCATGAGCCATTCCCTTTTGCTGCCGTGTTTGCCTGATTTAACGACACGGGCCATGAAACATGAATAGGCCGGAAGATGAATCGCATGTAGGGGTTTTTCCTACATGGCGATCTCCCCGGGCCGGCATGGGGGGCGCGGGAAGCGGTCATGGCCGGGCCTTCGCTGCGGTATTCTTGCAAGCACGGCCTATCCCGAAGAACCCGATGGACAGCCACGCCAAACCCTCTCCGGCAGCGTTCCTGCAGACCCTGTTCAAGGCTGCCGTCGCCGCCGCCGCCCCGGCCGCCTGCCTGCCACGCCATTTGCCGCCGCCGCCGCGCGGGCGCACCGTGGTGGTCGGCGCCGGCAAGGCCGCCGCGGCCATGGCGCGGGTCGTCGAAGACCACTGGCCAGGCGAATTGTCCGGCCTGGTGGTGACCCGCTACGGCCATGGCGTGCCCTGCGCGCGCATCGAAGTGGTCGAGGCGGCGCATCCGCTGCCGGACGAGGCCGGCCGCGCCGCCGCCGGGCGCATCCTCGCCGTCGCCCAGGGACTGACTTCCGACGACTTGCTGCTGGTGCTGATTTCCGGCGGCGGCTCGGCCCTGCTGGCCCTGCCCCACGAGGGCATCACCCTGGCCGACAAGCAGCAGGTGAGCCGCGCCCTGCTGAAGAGCGGCGCCGGCATCGGCGAGATGAATTGCGTGAGGAAGCACCTTTCCGCCATCAAGGGCGGGCGGCTGGCGGCGGCGGCTTACCCGGCGCGCGTGCTGACCCTGGCGATTTCCGACGTGCCGGGCGACGACCCGGCGGTGGTCGCCTCCGGCCCGACCGTGGCCGATTCCACCACCTGCGCCGATGCGCTGGCGGTCCTGGAAAAGTACCGCATCGCCGTGCCGCCCAGGGTGCGGGCGCTGCTCGCATCCGGCGCCGGTGAAACGCCGAAGCCGGGCGACCTGCGCTTCGTCCATGGCGAGACGCGCGTCGTCGCCACGGCGCAGGCCTCGCTCGAAGCGGCGGCCGCCGCGGCACGCGCCGCCGGCGTGACGCCGCTGATCCTCGGCGATGCCATCGAGGGCGAAGCGCGCGAGGTGGCGAAGGCGCTGGCCGGCATGGCGAAGTCCTGCGGCCGCCACGGCGCGCCGCTGCGGCCGCCCTGCGTGCTGCTCTCCGGCGGCGAGACGACGGTGACGGTCAAGGGGCAGGGACGCGGCGGCCGCAACGCGGAATTCCTGCTGGCCCTGGCGCTGGCGCTCGACGGCCTGCCGGGCATCCATGCCCTCGCCTGCGACACCGACGGCATCGACGGCACGGAGGACAATGCCGGCGCGGTGATGACCGACGACACCCTGGCGCGCGCCCGCGCCGCCGGGCTGGATGCCAAGGCAAGGCTGGCCGACAACGACGGCTACGGCTTCTTCGCGGCGCTGAACGATCTCGTCGTCACCGGGCCGACGCGCACCAACGTCAACGATTTCCGCGCCATCTACATCGAGGGGAGTTCGCGCTAACCCGCATGGCCGCGGGCCGGCGCAGGCAGTACGATACGAACTGGAGGAAACATGGGCTCACTTGAGGAACACCGTCAGCTCGACGAGGCCGGGATCGCGCGCCTCGTCGCCGGGCTGCGCCGTATCCTGGCGACTGACTCTTTGCTCGTCGCGCAGGAGGACCTCGTGCCCTACGAGTGCGACGGCCTCACCGCCTATCGCCAGCTGCCGCTGCTGGTGGCGCTGCCGACCAACGAGGAGCAGGTCGTCGAAGTGCTCAGGCTCTGCCACGCGCTGCGCGTGCCGGTGGTGGCGCGCGGCGCCGGCACCGGCCTCTCCGGCGGGGCCACGCCGGTGGCGCACGGCGTCGTGCTGTCGCTGGCGAAGTTCATGCGCATCCTCGACATCGACCCGATGGCGCGCACTGCGCGCGTGCAGCCGGGCGTGCGCAACCTCGCCATCTCGGAAGCGGTGGCGCCCTACGGCCTCTACTACGCGCCCGATCCCTCCAGCCAGATCGCCTGCACCATCGGCGGCAACGTCGCCGAGAACTCCGGCGGCGTGCACTGCCTGAAGTACGGCCTCACCGTGCACAACGTGCTGCGCCTGCGCGTGGCGCTGATCGACGGCACGCTGGTGGAGATCGGCAGCGAGGCGCTGGATTCCCCCGGCTACGACCTGCTCGCCCTGATGATCGGCTCGGAAGGCATGCTCGGCATCGTGCTCGAGGCGACGGTGAAACTGACGCCGAAGCCGCAGCTGGCCCAGGTGGCGATGGCCTCCTTCGACGACGTGGTGAAGGCCGGCAACGCGGTGGCCGAGATCATCGCCGCCGGCATCATCCCGGCCGGCCTCGAGATGATGGACAAGCCCGCCACGGCCGCAGTCGAGGACTACGTGCATGCCGGCTACGACCTGAATGCCGAGGCCATCCTGCTCGCCGAATCCGACGGCACGCCGGAGGAGGTGGCCGAGGAGATCGCCGCCATGCGCGCCGTGCTCGAGAAGAGCGGCGCCACCGAGATCCGCGTCTCGCGCGACGAGGCCGAGCGGCTGAAGTTCTGGGCCGGAAGGAAGGCGGCCTTTCCGGCGGTGGGCCGCATCACGCCGGACTATCTCTGCATGGACGGCACCATCCCGCGCAAGCACCTGGCGCGCGTGCTCACCCGCATCGCCGAGCTGTCGCGGGAATACGATCTCCGCTGCGTCAACGTCTTCCATGCCGGCGACGGCAACCTGCACCCGCTCATCATGTTCGACGCCAACAAGCCGGGCGAAGTGGAGCGCGCCACCGGCTACGGCGGCAAGATCCTCGAACTGTCGGTCGAGGTCGGCGGCACCATCACCGGCGAGCATGGCGTCGGCATCGAGAAGGTCGGCCAGATGTGCGTGCAGTTTACGAAGGAGGAACTGGCCGCCTTCCACGGCGTCAAGGCCGCCTTCGACGCGCACACCCTGCTGAATCCCGGCAAGGCCGTGCCGACGCCGCGGCGCTGCTCGGAATACCGTCTGACGGGCTCGGCCAAATGAACGCAAAGCCATTAACCACAGAGGCACAGAGACACAGAGAAGCCCAAGGTCCTGATTTTCTCTGTGCCTCTGTGTCTCTGTGGTGAAAAAGGTTTTATTGAATGAGTGATCTGACCGAACAATTCCGCGAGCGCGTGCTCGCCGCGGCGGTGGACAAGGCGCCGCTGCGCATTCGCGGCGGCGGCACGAAGGATTTCTACGGCAATGCGCCGGCGGGCGAGTTGCTCGACACAACGGGCCACGCCGGCCTCGTCGCCTACGAGCCGACCGAGTTGGTGGTGACGGTGCGCGCCGGCACGCGGCTGGCGGAACTCGAAGCCGCCCTGAGCGAAAAAGGCCAGATGCTCGCCTTCGAGCCGCCGCACTTCTCGGACCACCCTGTAGGTCGGGCTTCAGCCCGACAAGCCACGGCCGATGTCGGCCTGAAGGCCGACCTACATGGCGCCACCGTCGGCGGCTGCGTTGCCGCCGGCCTTTCCGGCCCCAGACGCGCCGCGGCCGGCGCGGTGCGCGACTTCGTCCTCGGCGTGAAGCTGCTCGACGGCAAGGGAGTAATCCTCAACTTCGGCGGCCAGGTCATGAAGAACGTCGCCGGCTACGACGTCTCGCGCCTGATGGCCGGGGCGATGGGCACGCTCGGCCTGCTGCTGGAAGTCTCGCTGAAGGTGCTGCCGAAGCCGCCGGCGGAAGCCACGCTGCGCCTGGAACTGCCGCAGAACAAGGCCATCGAGACGATGAACCGCTGGGGCGGCCAGCCGCTGCCGCTCTCCGCCACCTGCTGGAGCGACGGCCAGCTCACCGTGCGCCTGTCCGGCGCGCGCGCGGCGGTGGCGGCGGCGAAGGAGAAGATCGGCGGCGAAGCCGTCGCCGATGCGGAGGCCTTCTGGCGCGGCGTGCGCGAGCAGGAGGACGGCTTCTTCTCCAACGCGGCCGCGCTGTGGCGCCTGTCGCTGCCGGCGAAGACCGCGCCGCTCTCATTGCCGGGCGAACCGCTCATCGAGTGGGGCGGCGCCCTGCGCTGGCTGGCTTGCGACGGCCCGGCCGCGGCCGTGCGCGAGGCGGCGGCGCGGGCCGGCGGGCATGCCACGCTGTTCCGCGGCGGCGACCGCAGCGAGGGCGCGTTCCATCCGCTGCCGGCGCCGCTGATGGCGATCCACCGCAACCTCAAGCGCGCCTTCGACCCGCAGGGCCTGTTCAACCCCGGCCGTCTGTACAAAGAGTTCTAAGCCATGCAGACGAATCTCGCCGACTTCATCCGCGGCACGCCGGACGGCGACACCGCCGACGCCATCCTGCGAAAGTGCGTGCACTGCGGCTTCTGCACCGCCACCTGCCCGACCTACCAGCTGCTCGGCGACGAGCTCGACGGTCCGCGCGGCCGCATCTACCTCATCAAGCAGATGCTGGAAGGCGCCGCCGTCACCGAGAAGACCCAGCGCCACCTCGACCGCTGCCTGACCTGCCGCTCCTGCGAGACGACCTGCCCCTCCGGCGTCGAGTACCACCGCCTGGCCGACATCGGCCGCGCCGTGGCGGCGGCACGCGTGGCGCGTCCGCTCGGCACACGCTTCTTGCGCTTCGCCCTGCGCGAGGGTCTCACCCGCGCCTGGCTGTTCGGCCCGGCCTACCGGCTCGGCCAGTTCTTCCGCCCGCTGCTGCCGGCATCCTTGAAGGCCAAGCTGCTGCCGCGAAAAAAGTCAGTCGCGGCGGCACGGCGCACGCACCCGCGCAGGATGCTCATGCTGGCCGGCTGCGTGCAGCCCGCCATGTCGCCGAACATCAACGGCGCGACGGCGCGCGTGCTCGACCGGCTCGGCATCGCGACGATCGAGGCGGAGGGCGCCGGCTGCTGCGGCGCCGTGCGCCTGCACCTCGACGACCACGCGGGCGCGCGCGCGGATGCGCGGCGCAACATCGACGCCTGGTGGCCGCACCTCTCGGCAGGTGCCGAGGCGATCGTCGTCACCGCCTCCGGCTGCGGCGCCCACGTGCGCGACTACGCCCACCTGCTCGCGCACGACCCGGCCTATGCGGCCAAGGCAGCACGGGTCACGCTGCTCGCGCGCGACATCGCCGAGGTGCTGGCGGGCGAGCAGGCGGCGCTGGCGGCGCTGCTGCGAAAGTCAGTCCCGGCGACACGGCGCAAGGTCGCCTTCCATTCCCCCTGCTCGCTGCAGCACGGCATGCGCGTGCGCGGCGCCGTGGAATCCCTCCTGCAGGCGGCCGGCTTCGAGTTGACGCCGGTGGCGGATGCGCATCTGTGCTGCGGCTCGGCCGGCACCTATTCCGTCCTGCAGCCGGAACTTTCGCTGAAGCTGCGCGACAACAAGCTCGCCTGTCTTTCGGCCGGCGCGCCGGCGGCCGTCGCCAGCGCCAACATCGGCTGCATCGCGCATCTGCAATCCGGCACGTCGACGCCGGTGTCGCACTGGATAGAATTGCTGGATCAACGACTGGAGGGCTGAGATGGAGCTGAACGCGCAGGCGAAGAACTACGACGAACTCTTCAACACCTTCCGCTGGAACGCGCCGGCACGCTTCAACATGGCGCGGGCCTGCTGCGGCCGCTGGGCGGAGGACCGCTCGCGCTTCGCCCTCTACTACGAGGACGAGGCCGGCCACACGCAAGCCTGGAGCTTCTGGGACATCCAGACGGCGGCCAATCGCCTCTCCAACGTGCTGCATGCGCTGGGCGTCATGCGGCGCGACCGCGTCGCCATCGTCCTGCCGCAGCGGCCGCAGACCGGGGTCAGTCACATCGCCTGCTACCAGATGGACGCCATCGCGCTGCCGCTCTCCCACTTGTTCGGCCCCGACGCGCTGGAGTACCGGCTTGCGAATTCCGAGGCCTGCGTCGCCATCGTCGACGAATCCACCCTGCCCAAGCTGTGGGCGGTGAAGGACAGGCTGCCGCACCTGCGCCACATCATCGGCGTCGGCGGGGCGAAAGAGGCCGGCGTGCACGACTGGGACACGCTGCTCGCGCGCGCCTCGCGCCGCTTCCAGTGCGTCGACACCGCCGCCGACGACCCGGCCGTGATCATCTACACCAGCGGCACGACGGGCAACCCGAAGGGCGCGCTGATGGCGCAGCGCACCCTGCTCGGCAACCTGTCCGGCTTCGCCTGCTCGCACGACTTCTTCCCGCAGCCGGGCGACATGTTCTGGTCGCCCGCCGACTGGGCGTGGACCGGGGGCCTCTTCGACGCGCTGCTGCCGACCTGGCACTACGGCATGCCGATCCTCGGCTACCGCGGCCGCTTCGACCCGGAGAAGGCCTTCTGGCTGATCGAGAAGTACGGCGTGAGGAACGCCTTCCTCTTCCCCACCGCGCTGAAAATGATGATGAAGGCGGTGCCCACGCCTGCGGCGCGCTACGACGTGAACCTCCGCACCATCATGAGCGGCGGCGAGGCGGTGGGCGAGACGGTGTTCCGCTGGGCGCAGGAGCAGCTCGGCGTCAGCATCAACGAAATCTTCGGCCAGACCGAGATGAACTACGTCGTCGGCGGCTGCGCCGCGGCGTATCCGGCCAGGCCCGGCGCCATGGGGCGGCCCTATCCGGGCCACCGCGTCGCCGTGCTCGACGACGCCGGCAACGTGCTGCCGCCGGGCGAGGTCGGCGAGGTCTGCGTGCAGCGCGCCTGCAACGGCGAGCCCGATCCGGTGTTCATGCTCGAATACTGGAAGAACCCGCAGGCGACGGCGGAGAAATACATCGGCGAGGGACTCAACGCCTGGGGCCGCACCGGCGACCTGGCGAAGATGGACGAGGACGGCTACCTCTGGTACCAGGGCCGCGCCGACGACGTCTTCAAGAGCGCCGGCTATCGCATCGGCCCCTCGGAGATCGAGAACTGCCTGGTCAAGCACCCGGCGGTGGCCAACGCCGCCGTGGTCGGCGCGCCCGACGAGACGCGCGGCACCATCGTCAAGGCCTTCATCGTGCTGCAGCCGGGCCGGCAGCCCTCGGGCGAACTGGAGGCGGAGCTCGCCGCCCACGTGCGGCAGTATCTCGCCCCTTACGAGTACCCGAAAGCCATCGAGTTCGTCGACAGCCTGCCGATGACCACCACCGGCAAGGTGCAGCGGCGCGTGCTGCGCCTGCAGGAGGAGGAAAAATTCCGCGCCGGCCGCAGCTGACGCCGCGGCGGCGTGCTACAGTCGGTTCGAAGAATCAACCCGCCGGGACAATATGGCTTTCAGCGTCGAAACCTGCGCCGCCCAGCACATCGGCGACCGCCAGGAACAGCAGGATCGGGTCGGGCTGCTGCCCAATCCGAAGCGGCCCGGCATGCTCATCGCCGTGCTGGCCGACGGCATGGGCGGCCACAGCGGCGGCGCCATGGCCGCCGAGCAGGTCATCCTCAAGGCGCGGCAGAATTTCGACAACTACGGACCGGCCGACGAGACGCCGCAGGAACTGCTGCGCTCGATCATCGACGAGGCCCATGTCGTCGTCAAGCTGACGCGCTTCACCAGCGAGCAGGATCCGCACACCACCGCCTGCGTGCTGCTGTTCCAGCCCGGCCGCGTCGACTGGGCGCACTGCGGCGATTCGCGCATCTACCATTTCCGCGGCGACAAGCTGGTCAGCCGCAGCTCCGACCACTCCTACGTGAACGAGATGCTGAAGAAGGGCTATCTCACGCCGGAGCAGGCCGAGCACCATCCGCAGAAGAATGTCCTGCTCGGCTGCCTCGGCTCGGAGCGCGAGCCGACCATCGATTACGGGGAAGCCGTGCCGCCGCAGGCGGACGACATCTTCCTGCTCTGTTCCGACGGCCTGTGGGCCTACTTCACGGATGCCGAGCTGGGCGGCGTGCTGGCCGCCCATCCGCCGCGCGGCGCGGCGGAAATCCTCATCCGGCGCGCGCGCGAGCGGGCCCAGGGCCACGGCGACAACTGCTCGCTGGTGATCGTCAAGCTGGTGGAAAAAAAGGCCGAGGCGAAAGCGGCGCCGGCCGGGGCTAGCGCGGCTCGGCCGGCACCCCCTCCGTCCAGAGCGTGAAGCAGAAGGTCGCGCCGCGGCCGGGCTCCGACTCCGCCCAGACGCGTCCGCCGTGGCGCTGCACGATGCGCTGCACGATGGCGAGGCCGATGCCGTTGCCCTCGAAATCGCTCGGCGAGTGCATGCGCTGGAAGGGCGAGAACAGCTTCGCCGCGTAGCGCATGTCGAAGCCGACGCCGTTGTCCTGCACGTAGAAGAAGGCCTTGCCGTCCCTTTCCCGCCGGCCGAATTCGATGCGGGGTTCGGAGATCCTGCGCGTGTACTTCCAGGCATTGCCGAGCAGGTCTTCCAGGACAATCCGCATCAGGCCGGCATCGGCCTTCACCGTCAGGCCGGAAGCCACCCCGGCGATGATGCCCCGCTGCGGCTCTTGGCCGCGCAGGCGCCCGATGGCGTCGCGGGCGATGGCGCCCAGGTCGGTTTCCGCCAGCCGCATGCCGGCGCGGCAGATGCGCGAGAGCCTGAGCAGGTCGTCCATCAGGCGGCCCATGCGTTCGCTGGCGGCGATGATGCGCTGCAGCTTGTCCTTGTCGTCATCGTCGAGGATGGCGCCGGCATCCTCGAGCAGGATGCGGGAGAAGCCGTCGAGCGCCCGCAGCGGCGCCCGCAGGTCGTGCGACACCGCATAGCAGAACGATTCCATTTCCCGGTTGGCCTCCTCCAGCTGCTGCGTGCGCTGCCGCACCCGGACTTCCAGCTCGGCGTTGAGCCGGCGCGTCTCGTCGACGGCGGCCTGGCGCGAGAGGGCCAGCGCGAGGTATTCGGCGACGGTCAGGGCCAGGCGAACCTCGTCCGGCTGCATTGCGTGCGGGGCGTCGAAATACAGCATGAACTTGCCGAGCAGGCGCCCCTGGTGGGCGATCGGGATGAAGGCCAGCGAGGCGATGCCTTCCTCGCCCAGCAGCGGCAACAGGGCATGGAGGCTCGGCTCCTGCCGCGGATCGAAGGCGAGGATGGGCTGGGCGTCGCCGTCGTTGGCCGCCCACGGCGAATGGCCCTCGACGGCGGCACGGTAGCGATCGGAGAGGTTTTCCCAGGCGGCGAAGCGCATGGTGCCGCCGGCGTCGAAGAGCAGCACGGCGGCGCGATCGGCGCCGCAGATCCAGCGCAGGGCCTGCAGGGCCTCGGGGAAGACGGCCTCGACGGAGTCGCTGCGGTTGATGGCCTCGGCCAGGGCGTGCAGGGCGCGCAGCTCGCGCAACTGGCGCTCGGCGGCGGTTTCCGCGGCAAAGGCGCTGCGCTGGGGCGAAGACGACTGCAAAATTCCTCCCTGGCCGGCGATGCCGTCTTTCGGGACGTTGCCGGAAAGCTTCGTGTCAGGGATCGCGGCTTCGAATCGCTGCCCGGCCCCGCTTGTTGGTGACGGGAATCTTACAGAAGAAAGCGCGGGGATTTTCCCGGCAAGCCGATCATAGTTTTTTTGGGAGGTGCTTATGATACGGGCCGGAACGCTTGCAAGCAGTTCTTAACCCAGCCAGTGCCGGCGCCAGAAAATCGTCACCATCACCAGGGCGATCGCGCCCATCATGCCGAGCGCGACGAGAAAGCCCCCGCTGTCGGCAATCAGGGGCATGTTGCGGAAATTCATGCCGAAAATGCCGGCGATCAGCGCCGCCGGCATGAACAGGGTGGTGATCACGGTGAGGATGCGCACCTCCATGTTCACCCGGTTGGAGACGCTGGACAGATAGATGTCGAGCATGCCGGCGATGAGGTCGCGGATGCCTTCCAGCGATTCGATGACATGCACGGCGTGGTCGTAGATGTCGCGCAGGTAGGGCTGCGTTTCCGGCTTGAAGAAGCGCTGGTCGGCGCGCGTCAGGCTGTTGATGACCTCGCGCAGCGGCCAGATGGCGCGGCGCAGCGACAGCGCTTCGCGCTTGATCTCGTGGATTTCCTTGAGCAGGGCCGGCGTGGCCTGCTGCAGCAGCCTGTCCTCCAGCGCCTCGGTGCGCTCGGTGAGCTGCTCCAGCACGGTGAAATAGCGGTCGACCAGGATGTCGAGCATCGAATAGGCGAGGTAATCGGCGCCGAGCCTGCGGATCTGTCCCTTGTCGGCGCGCAGGCGCTCGCGCAGCGGATCGAAGGTGCCGGTCGGCCGCTCCTGGAAGGTCAGCACGAAGTCCGGGCCGAGGACGATGCTCAGCTGGTCCGAGCCGATGACCCCCTTCGCGGCGTCGTAGTCGAAGAAGCGCGCGACGATGTAGAGATAGTCGCCGTAGTCGTCCACCTTCGGCCGCTGGTCGGTGTTGAGGATGTCCTCCAGCACCAGCGGATGCAGCCTGAAGCGGTGGCCGATTTCCGCCATCACCTCGGGTTCGTGCAGGCCGTGCACGTTCAGCCACAGCGTGCCCGGCGCCCGCGCGTGATCGCGCGATTCCGCGATCGAGGCGAAGCGGCTTTCCCGCAGCGCGCCGGCGTCGAACTCGAACAGGGTGATGTCAGGGCGCGCCGTGCGCTTCTCGCCGAGGTGCACCAGCGCCCCGGGCGCCAGGCCGGTTTTTTGCGAACGGAGCTTGCGGTTTTTTTTCATGCTGGAAACTCCTCCAAGGGGCGCCGGCAACCTACCCACGGCGCACCGGATTTAAGTATGATTGCCGTTTGCCGTCAAGGGCCGCGGCCCGGGCGGCCGCCCATACCAAAATTGTCGCGAACAAGGGGGGAAGTGCCATGCCGCTGGTCATAGGCGTGCCGAAGGAAACGGCAGCGGGCGAGAAGCGCGTTGCCAGCGTTCCGGAGGTCGTTGAAAAGCTCATCAAGCTGGGGTTTGCCGTCGCCGTGCAGTCCGGCGCCGGCGATGCCGCCAATTGCAGCGACGACAGCTACCGCGCCGCCGGCGCCGAGGTGGTGGGCGACGCCGCCGCGCTGTGGGCGAAGGCCGACATCGTCTTCAAGGTCGCCGTGCCGACCGCCGAGGAAGTCGGCCTGATGCGCGAAGGCGGCGTCCTCGTCGGCTTCGTCTGGCCGGCGCAGAACCCCGAGCTGATGCAGCAGCTCGCCGCCAGGAAAGCCACCGTGCTGGCCATCGACGCCCTGCCGCGGCAACTCTCGCGTGCCCAGAAGATGGACGCGCTGACTTCCCAGGCCGGCGTCGCCGGCTACCGCGCCGTGATCGAGGCCGCCAACGCCTTCGGCCGCTTCTTCAACGGCCAGATCACCGCCGCCGGCAAGGTGCCGCCGGCCAAGGTCTTCATCGCCGGCGCCGGCGTCGCCGGCCTCGCCGCCATCGGTACCGCCGCCGGCCTCGGCGCCATCGTGCGCGCCAACGACACCCGCGCCGAAGTGGCCGACCAGGTCGTTTCGCTGGGCGGCGAATTCGTCAAGGTCGACTACGAGGAGGAAGGCTCCGGCGGGGGCGGCTACGCCAAGGTGATGAGCGAAGGCTTCCAGCAGGCCCAGCGCGAGATGTACGCCAAACAGGCCCGCGAGGTGGACATCATCATCACCACCGCGCTGATTCCCGGCAAGCCGGCGCCGCGGCTGATCACCGCCGAGATGGTGCAGTCGATGCGCCCGGGCAGCGTCATCGTCGACATGGCCGCCGAGCGCGGCGGCAACTGCGAGCTGACCGAGCCGGGCCAGGCGGTGGTGAAGCACGGCGTCACCCTCATCGGCTACACCGACCTCAATTCGCGCCTGGCCAAGCAGTCCTCGACGCTGTACGCCACCAACCTGTTCCGCCTGATGGAGGAACTGTGCAAGGCCAAGGACGGCACCATCGACGTCAACATGGACGACGACGCCATCCGCGGCCTCACCGTGATCAAGGAAGGCAGCATCACCTGGCCGGCGCCGCCGCCCAAGCTGCCCGCCGCGCCGCCGGCGAGCAAGCCCGCCGCCGCGCCCGCCGCCAAGGGCGGCCACGGCCACGGCGCGGGGGAGCCGATGGCCGGCAGCACGCTGGCGATCATGTTCGGCGTCGCCGCCGCGCTGTTCTGGCTGATCGGCGCCTACGCGCCAGCCTCCTTCCTCGGCCACTTCACGGTGTTCGTGCTGGCCTGCTTCATCGGCTACATGGTGATCTGGAACGTCACGCCCTCGCTGCACACGCCGCTGATGAGCGTCACCAACGCCATCTCCAGCATCATCGCCATCGGCGCGCTGGTGCAGATCGCGCCGCCGCTGGTCGATGGCGGGGCCGGGCGGCCGGATACGCTGATCCGCTGGCTGGCGGTAGTGGGCATCGCGCTCACCGCCATCAACATGTTCGGCGGCTTCGCCGTCACCCGCCGCATGCTGGCGATGTTCCGCAAGTAAGGAGCGACGAGACATGACTTCCAGCCTCACCACCGTCGCTTACCTCGGCGCGACCATCCTCTTCATCCTCAGCCTCGGCGGCCTCTCCAACCCGGAGACCTCGCGGCGCGGCAACCTCTACGGCATCATCGGCATGACCATCGCCGTGCTCGCCACTGTGCTCGGCCCGCGCGTCGCCGCCGCCGGCATCCCCTGGATCGTCGCCGCCATGGTGGTCGGCGGCGCCATCGGCCTGTACGCCGCGCGCGCCGTGCAGATGACGCAGATGCCGGAACTGGTGGCGATCATGCACAGCCTGGTCGGCCTCGCCGCCTGCCTGGTCGGCTTCGCCAGCTACGTCGACACCTCGATCGCCTTCAGCGGCGCCGAGAAGGCCATCCACGAGATCGAGATCTACGTCGGCATCCTCATCGGCGCGGTGACCTTCTCCGGCTCGGTGATCGCCTTCGGCAAGCTCTCCGGCAAGATCGGCGGCAAGCCGCTGCTGCTGCCCGGCCGCCACTGGCTCAACCTCGCCGGCCTGCTGGTGGTGCTCTGGTACGGCCGCGAGTTCGTCATGGCGCCCTCCATCGAGGCCGGCATGACGCCGCTGATCGTCATGACCGTCATCTCGCTCCTCTTCGGCATCCACATGGTGATGGCCATCGGCGGCGCCGACATGCCGGTGGTGGTGTCGATGCTCAACAGCTACTCCGGCTGGGCGGCGGCGGCCACCGGTTTCATGCTGTCGAACGACCTGCTCATCGTCACCGGCGCGCTGGTGGGATCGAGCGGCGCGATCCTCTCCTACATCATGTGCCGCGCCATGAACCGCAACTTCATCAGCGTCATTGCCGGCGGGTTTGGTACAGGTGGGGGGGCACCGGCGGCGGCGAGTGGAAGCCAGCCGGCCGGAGAAGTCACTCCCGTCAGCGCGGCGGAGACGGCGGAACTCCTGCGCGAGGCCAGGAACGTCATCATCGTGCCGGGTTACGGCATGGCGGTGGCGCAGGCCCAGCACACGGTGTTCGAGATCACCCGGCACCTGCGCGAGAAGGGCGTCAACGTGCGTTTCGGCATCCATCCGGTGGCCGGCCGCATGCCCGGCCACATGAACGTGCTGCTGGCGGAAGCGAAAGTGCCCTACGACATCGTGCTCGAGATGGACGAGATCAACGCGGACTTCCCCGACACCGACGTCGCCATGGTGATCGGCGCCAACGACATCGTGAACCCGGCGGCGCAGGACGACCCGACGAGTCCCATCGCCGGCATGCCGGTGCTGGAAGTGTGGAAGGCGAAGACCTCCATCGTCATGAAGCGCTCGATGGCCTCCGGCTACGCCGGCGTCGACAATCCGCTCTTCTACAAGGACAACAACCGCATGCTGTTCGGCGACGCCAAGAAGATGCTCGACGAGGTGCTGGTGGCGCTGAAGGCCTGAGCGGCGGGCTTGCCGAGGCATGCCAGGCCGGGCCCCGCCCGGCCTTGTTATTTGAGGCATCAAGGACCAAAATGGATTCATGGATGCCCTCGGCAGGATGCGTGTCCTCGGCTTCAGGAAATGGTACGAGCGCCAGCTCGTCGAGAGCCACCTTTACCTGACGAGCTGTTTCCTCGGCATCATCGCCGTGGCGGCTTCCCTCGAGCTGTTCGGCGCGCGCAAGGGATTCGGCGGCGCGATGCTGGCGCTGGCGATCGGACTCGGCGGACTCTGGGCGGGCCTGTTCGGCTGGCGGCGCTACAGGCGCATCATGCTGGTGGCCGAGCATATCGGCGACCATGCCCACTGCCCAGCTTGCGGCGCCTACGCCAAATTCAGCGTGGTGGAGGCCGGCAGGGCCCTGCACGAGGAACCCGCCAACATCGAGAATCCCGAGGAGGTCTGGCTCAGGGCGCGCTGCCGCAAGTGCGGCAACGAATGGGTGATCTGAAGAGGCAATCCCTGCCGGGCGGGTTCATGGCTGCCCAAAAGTCAGTCCCGGCGGGACGGCGCGGGATCAGGGCCCCAGGCAGCCGCGACCGCGGTCGCCGAAGGAACAGTCGTCCTCCCGGATGTGGCCGGGATAATGCGCCTCGAAGGCGCGGCAAAGCTCGGGCTTGAACAGCCACTGCCGGCCGTCCGGCGCGAACAGCCGGGTGTCGACGCGCGTCTCCCGCCCTTCGTAGAGCTCGAAGATCTGCGCCTCCTCCGGCGCGATGCCATTGCGGTGCAGGTGCTCGATCAGGCCGCAGATGGTGTCGGAGAGGTAGCGCTTGTGCTCCGAGTCGTCCTCGAAGATGCGGATGCGCGCCTCGTAGGCGTAGGGCAGGCTGCGGTCGTATTTCGATTTCGGCCCGAGAATCTTTTCGAGGATGCGCATGGCTGGCCTCCGCCGCTCGATGATGTCGTCCGTCCATGCTACTGCATTTTCGCCTAGCCCGGCACGCCGACGATGACGCTGGAGGCCTTGAACAGCGCGCTCGCCCTGGCGCCGGGCTTCAGTCCGAGCCGGCCGGCGCTTTCGTTGGTGATGATCGAGGCGATGGTGCCGCCGCCGGGCAGCTCGATGACGACCTCGCTGTTCACGGCGCCGGTCTGGACGCGGGCCACCGTGCCGGCCAGCCGGTTGCGCGCCGAGAGCCTGGCGCCTTCGCCGTCGCTCATGACGATGACGGACGAGGCCTTGATCAGGGCGAAGGCCTCGGCGCCCGGCTTCAGGCCGAGGCTGTCCGTGCTCTCGTGCGTGATGATGGCGACGATCGTCTGGCCGCCGAGGATTTCCAGCTCGATCTCGTCGTTGACCGCGCCCGCTTTGACGGCCGTCACCTTGCCGAGGAACTGGTTGCGCGCGCTGGTGTTCATCTTCATCCTCCTGATCAGGACCAGGTCGTCGGCGATGCCGCTCGCCTGCCGGCCGAGCTGCTCGACGAACTGGCGGTGCTCGCGCTCGATGAGGCGGAAGTTCGCCACGAGCTGCTCGCCGCGCCGCGTCAGGCGCGTGCCGCCGCCGCCCTTGCCGCCGGCGAGACGCTCCACCAGCGGCTCGCCGGCGAGGTTGTTCATGCTGTCGATGGCGTCCCAGGCGGCCTTGTAGCTCATGCCGATGGCCTTGGCGGCCTGCGTGATGGAACCGGATTCGGCCACTTTCGACAGCAGTTCGATGCGGCCGGGGCCGCCGAGGTTTTCGCCGCCGACGGTCATCCAGACCGATCCGCGCAATTCGATGGGTTTGCGTTTCCTTGCCATGCTGTCGCCTCCTGGCGCCGCGCCGCCTCAGTCCGCCATTTCGACGGCCTGGCACGCCGCCGGCTCCGCGACGACCTGACCGCCGCGCAGGCCGATGACATGCTCGCCGAAGGCGGCCACATCGTCCTCGTCATGGGTGATCAGGATCATCGGTACCCCGAGCCGCCGCTGCAGGGCGTCGAGTTCGGCGCGCATGCGCGCGCGCAAGGCCGAATCGAGCGCCGCGAACGGCTCGTCGAGCAGCAGCGCCTGCGGGCGGGACGCCAAGGCCCGCGCCAGCGCCGTGCGCTGGCGCTGGCCGCCGGACAGCTCGTCGGGAAACTGATGGGCGAGGTGTTCGAGATGGAAAGCGCCGAGCCAATAATCGACGGCCTCGTGGCGCATGTCCCGGCGCGGATTCAGCCAGCCGGCGGCGAGCCCGAAGCCGATGTTCTGCCGCACGGTGAGATGGGGGAACAGCGCGTAGTCCTGGAACAGATACGCCACCTGGCGCGCCTGCGGCGCGAGATCGATGCCGGCCCGGCTGTCGAAGAGGATGCGTTCGCCCAGGCGGATGCGGCCGCTGTCCGGCCGCATCAGGCCGGCCACCGCCTTCAGGGTCAGGCTCTTGCCGGAACCCGAGGGGCCGTAGATGACGATGCGCTGGCCGCTCGAACGCAGCCGCACGTCGAGATGGAAGCTGCGCTTGCCGGAGCGCAGCGTCTTGCGGATGTCGATCTCGAGTTCCATGCCCTCAGCGGTTGGCGATGCGGCCCGGCGCCAGGCGCCCCGCCGCCATCAGCACCGCGATGCAGACGGCCGAGGTGACCAGCACGAGGGTGCTGGCCACCTCGTCCTGCCCCGCCTGCACCGCCTCATACACCGCCACGGAAAGCGTCTGCGTCTTGCCGGGAATGCTGCCGGCGATCATCAGGGTGGCGCCGAATTCTCCCAGCGCGCGGGCGAAGGCCAGCAGCACGCCGGCGAGGATGCCGCGCCAGGCGAGCGGCAGGGTGACGCGGAAGAAGATGCCGATCTCCGCGACGCCGAGCACGCGCGCCGCCTGCTCCAGCTGGCCGTCGACCGCCTCGAAGGCGGCGCGCGCCGGCTTGAACACCAGCGGAAAGGCGACGATGGTAGCGGCGATCACCGCGCCCTGCCAGGTGAAGATCAGGTTGATGCCGAAGCTCTCCTGCAGCCAGCTGCCGAGCCAGCCGCGGCGGCCGAGCACCACCAGCAGGTAGTAGCCGAGCACCGTCGGCGGCATCACCATCGGCAGGGTCAGCAGGCTGTCGAGCAGGTCGCGGCCGGGGAAGCGCGCGCGCGCCAGCAGGAAGCCGACGCCGACGCCGAGCAGCAGGTTGAGCGCCGTGGCCCAGCCGGCCACCTTTAGCGAGAGCCCGAGGGCGGACCAGGCCATGTCCATCGCGGTCGTCCGCGCCGCCTACGGTTGAAGGAAGCCGTGCCTGGCGAGGACGGCCTGTCCGGCCGGCGACAGCACGTAGGCGACGAAGCGCTTCGCCTCCCCGGCGTTCGGCGAGGCGGCGATGCGGGCGATCGGGTAGCGCATCGGCACATCCGGCGCCACCTTGAAGGCGACCTTGACCTTGTCCTTCATGACGGCCGCGTCGGTGGCGAAGACGAAGCCGGCGTCGACCTCGCTGCGCGCGACATAGTCGAGCGCCTGGCGCACGTTCTGCGCGTGGATGATTTTGGACTCGACGGCGGTCCACAGCTTCGCGTTCTCCAGGGCGCGCCGGGCATAGCGCCCGATCGGCGCGACGGCCGGATTGCCGATGGCGATGCGCTTCACGCCGTCCTGCGCGAGGTCGCCGAGCGCGCCGGGCGCGAGCCGGCTGTCCGCCGGCAGGATCAGCACCAATGCGTTGCGCGTGAAATCCCGGCGCTCGGCGATCAGGTCCTGCTGCTGCGCCTGGTCCATGGTCTCCTGGTCGGCCGAGGCGAAGACATCGACCGGCGCGCCCTTGGCGATCTGCTGCAGCAGCGCCCCGGAGGCGCCGAAGTTCAGCAGCACCCTGGCGCCGGGATGCTGCGCCTCGTAGCCGCGGGCGATCTCGCGGAAGGCGTCGGTCAGGCTGGCCGCCGCCGAGACGGTGAGCTCCGCCGCCCAGACCGACGCGCCGAACAGCGCCATCGCGGCCGCCAGCAGCCATTTGTCGAATCGAAGCGGCATCGTCCCGTCCTGAAAAGCCCTCGGTGAAGCGCAATATACAACCGGATATAACGCATGGCAAGCGCGGCGGACGGCCGCGGCGGCGGCCCTACCAGTAGGATTCCGTGCTGATCTGTCCCGGCTCCTGGCGGCGGTGCTTGCGCAGGCCGCGCGCGGCGAGCGCCGCGGTGGCATCCGTCACCATCGCCGGGTTGCCGCAGAGCATGACGTGGGCCAGCGCCGGCTCGAGGGCGAGGCCGGCGCGCGCCTCCAGGCGGCCGTCGGCGATGGCCGCCGGGATGCGGCCGCGCAGGGCGTAGTCGGCCGCCTCGCGGCTGAGGAAGGGGATGTAGGCGAAGCGCTTCGGCTGCGCCTCGGCGATGCGGGCGATGGCGCGGCGGTAGGCAAGCTCGCCGGCCGTGCGCGCGGCGTGCACCAGCACGACGCGCTGGAAGCGCTGCCACGGCTCTTCGGTCTTCAGGATCGACAGAAAGGGGCCGATGCCGGTGCCGGTCGCGAGCAGCCAGAGATGGATCGCCGGCGGCACCTCGTCGAGGACGAGGAAGCCGTTCGGGTTCGGCGCCACCTGCACGGCGTCGCCCGGCCGCAGCGCGGCCAGCCGCGGCGAGAGCGGGCCCTCCGGCAGCGTCGAAAAATAGAATTCGAGCAGCGGCTCGCCCGGGGCGTTGACGAAGGAGTAGGGCCGGCCGACGATCTCGTCGCCGATCGGCAGGCCGAGCTTGGTGAACTGGCCGGCGCGGAAGGGCGCGATCTTCGCCTCGACGCGCAGCGAATGCAGGCGCCCGCTCCAGTCGATGCGTTCGATCACGCGGCCTTCGATCCACTGCGCCATGCGTTCTCCGCTCGGTTCTTTGTAGGTCGGCCTTCAGGCCGACGTCAGGCCGCTGTCGGGCTGAAGCCCGACCTACTTCTCCGGCTCGGGCTTGGGCAGACCACCCAGCAGCGCCGGCACCGGCCGCTTCGGGCGGTGCGACGAGCGCTTCGGCTCGGCCGCCGCCGTCCCGCCGGGACTGACTTTCGGCTCGTAGGGCTGGCTCGGGTCGAAGTCGAGCTTGGGCAGCTTCGGCTGCGCCGGTTCGACGCGGCGCGGCTCGCGCCGCTCTGGCCGCTCGCGCTTCTCGCGCGGCTCGCGGCGCGAGGATTCCTTTTCGCGGCGCGGATCTTCCTTGCGGCCGCCGCGGCCGCGCCGGCCCTTCTCGGCGGCGCCGTGGAATTCCGAATCCGGCTCGAAGCCCTCGATCGTCACCTGCTCGATGGTGCGCTTGATGAGCTTCTCGATCTCCGCCAGCTTGCCGCGCTCCTCGGCGCAGACCAGCGAGGTGGCGTCGCCCGAGCGGCCGGCGCGGCCGGTGCGGCCGATGCGGTGCACGTAGTCCTCCGGCACGTGCGGCAGCTCGTAGTTGATGACATGCGGCAGGTCGTCGATGTCGAGGCCGCGCGCGGCGACGTCGGTGGCCACCAGCACGCGCACCTTGCCGCTCTTGAAGGCCTCCAGCGCCTCGGTGCGCTGCTGCTGGCTCTTGTCGCCGTGGATGGCGGTGGCGTCGATGCCCTGGCGCTCGAGGTAGTGGGCCAGCCGGCTGGCGCCGAACTTGGTGCCGACGAAGACCAGCACCTGGCTGAGGTCGCCGCGCTTCAACAGGTGGGCGAGCAGCGCCCGCTTGTCGTCCTGCGCCACCGGGTGGATGCGGTGGGTAACGGTGTCGGTGAGGGCGTTCCTGCGCGCCACCTCGATCAGCACCGGCTGGCGCAGCATGCTGTCGGCGAGCCGCTTGATCTCCTCCGAGAAAGTGGCCGAGAAAAGCAGGCTCTGGCGCTCCTTCGGCAGCATGGCGAGGATGCGCTTGATGTCGGGGATGAAGCCCATGTCGAGCATGCGGTCGGCTTCGTCGAGCACCAGCACCTCGACGAAGTTGAAGCTCACGCTCTTCTGCTCGACGTGGTCGAGCAGCCGTCCCGGCGTGGCGACGACGATCTCGACGCCCTTTCGCAGCGCCTCGGTCTGCGGCTTGATATCCACGCCGCCGTAAACGACGAGGTCGCGCAGCGGGACGTACTTGCCGTAGGCCTGCACGCTCTCGTGCACCTGCATGGCGAGCTCGCGCGTCGGCGTGAGGATCAGCGCGCGCACCGGATGACGCGCCGGCGACGGGCTGGTGCTGGCGTGGCGGGCGAGGCGCTGCAGCAGCGGCAGCACGAAGCCGGCGGTCTTGCCGGTGCCGGTCTGGGCGCCGCCCATGACGTCCTTGCCGTCGAGGACGACGGGAATGGCCTGGGCCTGGATGGGGGTGGGTTCGGTGTAGCCGGCTTCGGCCACCGCCTTGAGCAGTTCGGGCAGCAGCCCGAGTTCTTCGAATTTCATGATGGTTCCTGTTCGGCCTGTGCTTTGCAGCATACCGGTTCAGGACACGAGATCGGGTTTGGGCAGCGGGGTCGGGATCGACCGGACGGGGTTTGCGAGCGCTAACCGGCAGAACGGCAAACCATGGGCATTATAGCGCAGACGGCCAGCCCGGCCGCTCATTCGCATGGAATGGCTTTAAACTGGTCCCTTCCGACAGCAAGGACACGGGCTCACGATGGGCAGGGTGGATCTCCAGCACCTGGTCGCTGCGGCGCCGCTCACGGCGCTCGACGAAGCGGCGTTTCGGCAGGTCAAGTACGAGGACTTTCGCCGCCCGACCACGGTCATCGGCTTCGCGGGCGTCGTGCTGGTCTTCTCCTTGTGGATCTGGGACTGGGCCATCGACGCGCGCCACGCCCCCGAAACCTTCTGGCTGCGCATCCTGCTCTCCGTTTCCATCCTGACCTATCCCCTGGCCCTGATGGCCGGCGTGCGCCGCTGGCTGCCGCTCGTCTTCTACGCCATGCTGGTCTGGCTGGAGGCGGTGTTCCTGCTGATCCTGCGGCGGCTCGACGGCGGCTCCGTGTATGGGATGGCCGGTTTCATGTTCTGGTTCATCGTGCCGCCCCTGATGAGCTTCATTCTGCCGCTGCGTGCGAACATCCTTGGCAACCTCGCCGTGCTGGCGGGTTCCAGCCTGCTCGCCGGACCCGCCGGCCTGCTGCCGGAAATGGATCTTCTGCGGCTGAATGCCATCCTCGTGCCGGCCTGCGGCATCACGGTCGCCGGCCACGTCATGATCGACCGGCTGCTGCGGCGCATCTACGAATATCGCTGGCAGGTGGAATGGCGCTCCGTGGCGATCGATGCGCTGGCCGAGGGCGTCACCATCATCCAGAACGGCGCGATCCGCTATGCCAACCAGGCGGCGGCGGCACTCGTAGGCCGTCGGCCCGACCAACTCGTCGGTGCGCAGCTGGCGGATTTTGCTCGCTTGGACGAGCAGACCGACTTGTCGCAGCCGCTGCGCATCGAGACGGGCGAGAAGGAGACCTGGGTGCGGATTGGCCGCTCGGCCATCCTCTGGCAGGGCCGGCCGGCAACCCTGGTGTCGGTGTCCGACATCACGAACCAGATGCGGGCCGACGCGGCGCTGCGAAGCTCCGAGCAGCGCTACCGCGAGGTGGTGGACAACGTCAGCGAAGGCATCATCGTCGTGCAGGACGAGGCGTTCGTGTTCACCAATCCGGCCGCTGCGAGCCTGACCGGCTATGAGCCGGAGGAAATGCGCGGTAGGCCTTTCGCCGACTTCGTCCATGCGGAGGATCTGGCGATGGTGGCCGAGCGCTATCGCCGGCGCCTCGCCGGGGAGCCGCTCGATCCGCGCTACGAGTTCCGCATCCTGAAGAAGGGAGGCGCAGCGATCTGGGCCCAGCTCTCCGGCGTGGTGATCCAGTGGAACGGGCGCCCGGCCAGCCTTTATTTCATATCCGATGTCGATGAACGCAAGCAAGCCGAAGCGGCGCTGCGCCATTCCGAAGAGCGCTACCGCCTGCTGGTGGACAACGCCAGCGAGGGCATCCTCATCTCGCAGCAAGGTATTCTGAGATTCATCAACCCGCGTATCGCCGAACTGGCCGGGCGCGAGGCCTCCGAGCTGGCCGGGCAGCCTCTGCTGCGTTTCGTCCATCCCGACGACCATCCAACCCTCTTCGAGCGCTACCGGCGGCGCCAGCGCGGCGAAGCCGTGCCACAGCACGAGGTGTTCCGGCTGCTGCGTCCCGATGGCGAGACAGTCTGGATCGAGTACAGCGGCGTCGACGTCGTATGGGAAGGCCGGCCGGCGGTTCTCTCCTTCCTCATCGACATCACCGAGCGCAAGCGCGCGGAGGATGATCTGCGCCGTTCGGAGGAGAACTACCGCCACGTCATCGAGAACTCGCCCGTCGGCATCACCATCATTCGCGGCAACGGCATGGTGCTGGCCAACAGGGCCCTTTGCCGGATGCTCGAGGAAACCGAGTCCGACCTCCTCGACAGATCGAGCTTCCTCTCGCTCGTGCACGAGGACGATCGGCCCATGATGCAGGATCACGCCGAGCACATCGCCCGCGAGCCGGAGGGCGGCAAGGCCGTGGTGAACTTTCGCGTCCTCACCCCAGGCGGCCGCGTCGTCTGGGTGGAGGGGAACACCGTGCAGGTGGAATGGGAGGGCAAGCCGGCGACGCTTTCCTTCATCCACGACGTCACCGAGCGGCGCCGGCTTGAGGAAGATCTCCGGCAGACGCTGGCGGAGCGGGAGACCATCTTGCAGAGCGCGCTGGTCGGCATCATCCACTCGAAGGATCGTTGCCACCAGTGGGTGAACCGCGCTTTCGCCGAAATGGTCGGCTACCGCCAGGAGGAAATCATCGGCCAGCCGAGCCGGCTGCACTTCCCCGACGAGGCGAGCTGGCGCCGCTTCGGCGAGGAGGCCTATGCCGTGCTGGCCACGGGCGAGGCCTTTTCGTCGGAATGGGAGATGGTGCGCCGGGACGGTACGCGCTTCTGGACGCACATCTTCGGCCAGAGCGTGATCCCGCGCGACCCGGCGCAGGGATCGATCTGGACGCTGGTGGACATCACCTCGCGCAAGCAGGCCGAGGCGGAGATCCGCGCCGCGCTGGAGAGGCAGAAGGAGCTGAGCGAGCTGAAGACGCGCTTCGTCTCGATGACCTCGCACGAATTTCGAACGCCGCTGGCGGCGATCCTCTCCTCGGCCGAGCTGCTCCAGCACTACGGCGAGCGGCTGCCGGCGGAGGAGAAGTTGGAGCTGGCCGGAAGCATCGGCCAGGCGGTGCGGCGCATGACGCACATGCTCGACGACATCCTGGTGATCGGTCGCGCCGAGGCGGACCGGCTCGGCTTCGCGCCGGCGCCGCTCGATCTGCGCGGTATCTGTGCCAAGGTCGTCGACGAGGCGGCGCTTGCCGCGCAGGTTGACGGCATGCGCGGCGAGCGCATCGTACTCAGGATGGCCGACGGCGAGATCGAGGCCTTGCTCGACGAGAAGCTGATGCGCCACATTCTCGGCAACCTGCTCTCCAATGCGCTGAAATACTCTCCTGACGACAGGCCAGTCGTCCTCGCCGTCGAGGCTGACGCGGCCAGTCTGCGTTTCACCGTCTCCGACGAGGGCATCGGCATTCCGCCGCAAGACTTGCCGCGTCTGTTCGAGACTTTCCACCGCGCTCGCAACGTCGGAAATGTTTCCGGCACCGGCCTGGGGTTGGCCATCGTGAAGAAGGCGGTCGAGCTGCACGGCGGCCGTGTCGAAGTGCAAAGTGCGCTTGGCGTGGGCAGCCGCTTCATCGTCACCCTGGAAAGAAAATCATGAGCGCCCGGCACGCCCGCCCGAAGAGGCGCCGGACAAGATCCGGTGTCGCGCAGCGGCGAACGACCGTCACCCCCTGTCTTGAGCAGGGGGCCGGACGGAGGGCGCTTCGGTGAGCCGAATACTGGTCATCGAGGATGAGGAGGCCATCCGCGCCAACCTGCGCCGTTTCCTGCGTCTGGAGGCCCACGAGGTGATCGAGGCAGCCGATGGCCGCGCCGGCGTCGAGGCGGCGCGCGCGCGGCCGCCCGACCTGATCATCTGCGATCTGATGATGCCGGAACTGGACGGCTTTGCCGTGCTGAGGGAGGTGCGCAACGATCCGGCCACGCGCCACGTCGCCTTCTGCTTCCTCACCGCCAGCGCTGAAAAGGCCACGCGCCGGAGCGGCCTTGCCCTGGGCGCCGACGCCTACCTGTGCAAGCCTTTCGAACTGGCCGAGATGCGCGCCGTGCTGGACCGCCTGCTCGACCCGCCGTCCCGAGGCGACTGACTTTCAGGGGCCGTGGTCGTCTCTTCGGTGCAAGCGCGCCGGGTCTGGCGGTAGCGCACCCGCTCCGTGCCGACGATGGTCACGGTTGCGTATTCAGCCATGGCGCCCGATCCTAAGAGAAGCTCCCGCGTGCACCCATCATGACGTCGTACGCGACGGCGACCAGCAGATAAGCCGCCGCCGCGCACAACCAGGTGAGCGCGATATCGTCCCGTCCGGCCGGTGAGAGCGGCGTCATTTTGCCGCGCTCCCGGCGACGGCCGCGACGAACATGGCGGGGGCGAGATCCTGACGCATCTCGGCGACGAGGCGGTCGACGCGGTGGTCCAGGGTGCGCGAGACGGTGACGCCGGTGCCACCGAAGTGCGGTGCGTGGTTGAGCATGCGCTCGAAGGATGCGGCGACGGTGTCGTCGCCGGGTTCCTGCGCCGCCATGGCGCTGCGGCCTTCGCCGCGCAGGCTGGCGTGGATCAGCTTCTCGGCGGCATCCGGCTCGCCGCGTACGACGGTGACGGCGGTGGGGCCGGCATAAGGCGCATGCTCGAGCAGGTTGGCGAAGCTCGTCAGCACGCCATCCCAGTAGGCGGCGTTGTCCTTCTGTGCGTAGATCATCTTGTCGAAGCCGTTCTCGACATTGTTCCAGTACGGTTCGCCGGCGAGGGCGGATTGCGAGAGTGCGGCGATCAGCGTGGCGGCAGCGATGCGTGTTTTCATGGCATGACTCCTTTCGTTGAGTTGGGCCCCGCTACGGGCGGGACTGGCCATTCCACAGGCAATCGTCGTGCCATCAAGAAAAATATTGTTAAAACAATAAGATGGAATTAAGTTGCGATTACGCCTGCTGCACGTGCGTTGGCGAATGCCGACAGTGCCCCGATTTTTCTTGGAAAATCACTCAAAAACAACGAATTACAGTGTTGGCGTACACCAACGCAAAGACCGGACGGAAAAAAGCACCCCGACGGAAAACCACGACCGCAGGGGCGTTGAGGGAGGATGGCCCGGTTCAGGCGGCGGCCGGGCTCTCGCGCGACACCACCATCAGCCGCGGCGAGCCGGTCGCTTCGTCTTGCACGAGAATGGAACGCGATTCGAGGCGGCGCAGGCGGCCGTGGCGGTCGAAGATGCGGTAACGGGTGTCGCGCCCCTGGCGGTCGGTCAACACGCGCATGAACAGCTTGCGAACGGCGGAGCGATCGTCGGGGTGGATGTGCGAGAAGGAATCGCTGCCCGTCAAGGCGACGGCGGCGGGCAGCAGGCTGCATAGCGCCGGATTGGCGTACAGGCGGCGGCCGCCCGCGTCGAGGACGGCGATCAGATCGGGGCTAGCTTCCACCATGGCGAGGAATGCCCGGCTGCGGGTAAAGTTCGGCGCGGCCAGCCGCATCGGCCGCATGCTCCAGAATTGTGCCGGCATGGCGGGGCTCAGGCGGCTTCGGGCAGCGGGCGCGCAGCATCCTGCAGGATGCCGGCGAGCATGCCGAGCAGGTTCGACCAGGCCCGCTGCGAGGCTGCTGTGAAGGATTTCGCCAGTGCGATCTTCAGTGTCCACAACAGCGCATCGCCGATCATCTCGTAGTGCGCCGGACCGATGCCGCCGGCCTTGTGACAACGGCCGAGCTGGGCCAGCAGGGGCAGCAGCACGCGCGGCTGGCGCAGGCCGTACACGACGATGTCAATGGACTGTATCAGGCGCTGCGTCTGCGCTTCCGCCGAGCTGCCGAACCGCTGGCGCAGCGCGGGTTCGGCGAGGAACAGCCGGGTATAGAAAAGCCGCGCCAGCAGGCGTCCGTTCGGTCGCAGGCGGGCCCAATCGTTGCGGACGATTTCGATTTCATGCTTGTCCATGGCGTCAATTCTCCTGAATGTGGATGATTCGATGGGACGCCGGGGAAATCGCAACAACCGTGCCAGGCATTCCTTTGGCTACTGAATCATGGACTTGGGAAGTCGGGCGGGATCGGCATCGAATCGCGTGCGTCGGACATTGCCAACACCCGCTCCGGTTCCACGATCCGGATCGTGGCATAAGCCGGCAGGCTCAAGCCTTGAAGCGGCTGGGATCGATCTGGTGCCGGTTGAGCAGGGTATAGAAGTCGCTGCGGTTGCGCTTGGCGATGCGCGCGGCGTGGGTGACGTTGCCGGCCGACATCTTCAGCAGTTGCACGAGGTAGTCGCGTTCGAAGGCGCGGCGCGCCTCGTCAAATGAACCCATGTCCTCGCCGGGGCGGTTGAGGGCGCGCTCGACCAGGGCGAGGGGGACGATCGGCGTGGTGGACAGCGCCACGCACTTCTCGACGACGTTGAAGAGCTGGCGCACGTTACCTGGCCAGGCCGCCTTGAGCAGGACTTCCATCGCGTCGGAAGCGTAGCCGTTCACCTTCTTGCGGTACTTCTCAGCCAGCGCGGCGAGGAAGTGCTGCGCCAGCAGCGGAATGTCCTCGCGCCGCTCGGCCAGCGGTGGCAGGTTGAGGTTCACCACGTTGACGCGGTAATACAGGTCTTCGCGGAAGCGTCCCGCAGCGATCTCCGCGTCGAGGTCGCGGTGCGTCGCCGAGACGATGCGTACGTCCACCGGCACGCTGCGCGCGGCGCCGACCGGTCGCACTTCGCGCTCCTGCAACACGCGCAGCAGCTTCACCTGCAGCGACAACGGCATGTCGCCGATCTCGTCGAGGAAGACGGTGCCGCCCACGGCCTCCTGGAACAGGCCGCGGTGGTCGCGCGTGGCACCGGTGAAGGAGCCCTTGACGTGGCCGAACAGTTCCGACTCGAGCAGTTGCTCGGGAATCGCGCCGCAGTTGATGGCGACGAAGGCGGCGTCGCGGCGCGGGCTCCAGTCGTGCAGAGTCTGGGCCAGCAGTTCCTTGCCGCTGCCGGTGTCGCCGAAGATGAGCACGCTGGCATCGGTGGCGGCGACAATGCGCGCCTCGTCGAGCACCGACAGCATGAGCGGGCTGCGGGTGACGATCTGCGATTCCGTTAGGTCTGGCGAAGAGGCGTCCGCGGCCAGCGCCTTGCGCACTTCGGCTAGCAGCGCTTGTGCCTCGTAAGGCTTGGTGATGAAGCCGAACACGCCGCGCCGGGTCGCCTCCACCGCTTCGGGGATGGTGCCGTGCGCGGTGAGGATAATGACCGGCAGCATGGGATAGGTGCGGCGCACCGCGTCGAACAGTGCCAGGCCGTCCATACTCCCCATGCGCAGGTCGGTGAGCAGGAGATTTGGCTTTTCCGCGGCGAGCAGGGCAAGCGCGCGCTCGGCGCCGTCGGCGCTGAGCACGCGATAGCCCTCCTCGCGCAGCAGGATGCCGAGCAGGCGGAGCAGTGTCGGATCGTCGTCTACGATCAGGACAGATGGGGGGGATGCGTTCACGATTCGCGGCTTCGATATGCCGCGATTCTACCCCCGCCGGGCGCGTCAGAGCGGGAGGGCGAAATGGAAGGTGGCGCCGGTGTCCGGGGTGGCTTCCACCCAAACCTTGCCGCCATGCCGTTCGACGATGCGCTTGACGATGGCCAGTCCGACACCGGTGCCGGGAAATTCGGATTCCCTGTGCAGGCGCTGGAACAGGTTGAACAGCTTGTCGGCGTAGGCCATGTCGAAACCGGCGCCGTTGTCGCGCACGAAGCAGTGGACAGCGCCGTCCTCGACGCACGCGCCGATTTCGACGCGAGGCTGCGCGCGGCCAGCCGTGAATTTCAGGGCATTGGCGATCAGGTTGGCGAACACCTGGCGCAGCATGACGGCATCGCCCTGGACGGACGGCAGGGGCGCGACCTCGACGTGCGCGGCGGGGTAATGCTCGGCCTGTTCGCGGGCGATTTCCCGCGCCAGCCCATCGAGGTCGACGGCGCTGCGCTTGAGCGGCTCGCGTCCGGCGCGGGCGTATTCGAGGATGTCGTCGATGAGCTGCCCCATTTTCTCGGCGTTGCGGGCGATGCGCTCGAGCATGCGCCGTTGCTCGTCGTCGAGTCGCTCGCCCAGCGCTTCCTGGAGCAGGTGCGCGTAGCCGTTGAGCGCGCGCAGGGGCGCGCGCAAGTCGTGGGAGACCGAATAGGAAAAGGATTCCAGCTCGCGCAAGGCGCCTGTCAGTTCCTCCGTGCGCGCGGCGACGCGCTGCTCCAGCTCGGCATTCATGGTCTCGACCGAGCGCGTCCAGGCGCGCTGCTCGGCGGCATGCTGGCGGCGCCGGCGGTGGGCGAAGCCGATGCCCGCGACGCCGGCGATCCAGATAACGCCATGGCCGAGCGCCACGGCGCCGAGCGTGTTGCGGCTGGTTTCGCGGTAAGGGGCGAGCGGCACGCGGGTGGTGATGGCGCCCGCCAGTTGGCCGTCCTGGAAGGCCGCATGGCAGCCGAGGCAGGGCGCCGAGGCGAAGAAGGGCCGCATGGCGCGCAACTCCTCGCCATCTCCGGAGCGGACGATCTCGAAGCGGTCGAGCCCGCCCGACAAAACGTCCAGCGCCCGGCTTTCCCAGGCATCGGCGGCATTGGCGGGATTCAGCGGCGCAAGCGAGACCACGCGCGAGCGCCCGCGGTTCAAGTCCGTCTGCCGCGATTGCACTTCGCGCAGGACGAAGGCGGGATTGAGCAGCGTCAGGCGCATGCCGTCCTGCGTCACGACATCCTTTTGCGGATGCACCAGATAGGGGTCGCCGGGCAGTTTCTCGGTTGGCCTGACATAGACGCCGCCCTGGTCGACCAGCCAGTGGCGGTAGGCGTTGTCGCGATCGAGGATGGCCCGTGCTTCCTTCCTGGCCGTTTCGGCGACGCCCTGGTTTTCCTGCCAGAAGTACCAGGAAAAGGAACCCGCCACCAGCGCGCACCAGGCGAGCAGTGTCAGGATGAAGCCGCGTCGCAGCGACCGCTCGTCGCGTCCGGTTCTCTCTTCGGCGTCCATTTCGTCCCCCGCAGGATGATGCCCTCGGGCCCGCGGCATGGCAAGCCGCAGCGGACGAACCGCAGTGGACAGGCCCTAGGGCAGCATCGCCGTGACTTCGATCTCGATCTTGGCGCCGTCCTCGACGAAGCCGGCGACCTGCAGGGCGGTCATGGCGGGGAAGTGGCGGCCGATCAGCTCGCGGTAGGCGGCGCCGATCTCGGCCAGCCTGGCGTTGTACTCGTCCTTGTCGGCGAGATACCAGTTCATGCGCACGATGTGCTCGGGCCTGGCGCCGGCCTCGGCGAGGATGGCGACGATGTTGGCGAGGGCCTGGCGCACCTGGCCGACCAGGTCGTCGGTCTGGAACACTTCGTTGCCGTCCCAGCCCACCTGGCCGGCGACGAAGATCATCTGGCCCTGGGCGGTGACGCCGTTGGAGTAGCCCTTCGGCCGGGTCCATTCGGACGGGTTGAGCATTTGGATCATGAGTCTCTCCGTTGGTGGTTGTTGATGTCGAATTGTCCCTGCTGGAAGGCTTCCATCAGCCCGCGCAGGTCGTCGGGCACCGCCTGCGCGCGCTGCCGTTCGAGGTCCATGGCGACCAGCACGAAGCGCGCGCGCAGCCGCTCTTCCCGGTCGTGCCGGCAATGCACGGTGAACGCCATGGAACTGCGGCCGAGCCGCTCCAGCTTCAGCCCGAAGGTGATGATCTCGCCGATCTTGGAGGGCGCGACGAAGTCGCACTCGAGCCGGACGATGGGAAAGCCGAGGCGGCGCTCGGTGATGGTGTGGGCGTAGTTCAGGCACAGGCCCTGGTTGAACCAGTCCTCGACCAGGCCGTTGAACATGATGAAGTACTGCGGATAGAAGACGATGCCGGCCGGATCGCAGTGCGAGAAGCGCACCAGCATGTCGCTGTAGAAGGTGTCGCCGAGGATGCGGGTGGTCTCTGTCATGGCTGTTGCCTGAGCTTGAAGCGTTGCAGCTTGCCGGTTTCGGTTCTGGGCAGCGCGTCGGCGAACTCGACGGCGCGCGGATATTTGTAGGGAGCGATGGCCTGCTTGACGAAGTCCTGCAGCGCCTTCGCCATTGCTTCGCCGGGGGCGTGGCCCTCGCGCAGCACGACGACCGCCTTGACGATCTGGCCGCGTTCATCGTCGGGGACGCCGACGACGCCGCACTCGGCCACGGCCGGGTGCTGCAGGAGGGCGCTTTCCACCTCGGGGCCGGCGATGTTGTAGCCGGCCGAGATGATCATGTCGTCGGTGCGCGCCTGGTAGAAGAAATAGCCGTCGGCGTCCATGCTGAAGGCGTCGCCGGTGAGGTTCCAGCCGTGCTGCACGTACTGACTTTGGCGCGGGTCGGCGAGATAGCGGCAGCCGGTCGGTCCGATCACGGCGAGGCGGCCGACGCGGCCGGGCGGCAGCGGCCCGCCGTCCTCGTCGACGATGCGGGCGCGGTAGCCCGGCACCGCCTTGCCGATGGCGCCACGGCGGACTGCCTCCGGCGGCGAGGAGATGAAGATGTGGATCATCTCGGTGGCGCCGATGCCGTCGATGATCTCGATGCCGCTGGCCTGCTTCCACAGCTGGCGCGTGGCGTCGGGCAGGGCCTCGCCCGCCGAGACGCATTTCTTCAGGCGGCCGACGCCGTCCTGCCGCGCCAGCGGCGCCATCAGGCGCCAGAAGGTCGGCGCGGTGAAGCAGATGGTGGCCTTGAAGTCGCGGATCGTCTGCATCAGCGTGTCCGGCATCAGCTTCTCCACCAGCACCGTGGACGCGCCGAAGCGCAGCGGGAAGCAGAGCAGGCCGCCGAGGCCGAAGGTGAACGCCAGCGGCGGCGTGCCGCAGAAGATGTCGTCCGGGCCGGGCTTCAGCACCGAGCGCGGGAAGGCGTCGCACATCGCCAGCACGTCGCGGTGGAAATGCATCGTGCCCTTGGGCTGGCCGGTGGTGCCGGAGGTGAAGGCGATCAGGGCGACGTCGTCGGCCGCCGTGTCGACGTTGTCGAAGCTGTCGGGCTTGCCTTCCAGCAGGGCTTCGAGCGAGCCGGCCCCGCCGCCGGGCCGCCCCAAGGCGGGGCGAGTGTGCGACTGCGAGCGAAGCGAGCCACCGTCACCCCCTTCCGTGGGAAGGGGGGCGGGGGGATGGTCGTCGTTGAAGGCGACGATGCGCTTCAGGTCGGGGCAGCTCTGCCGGGCTTCTTCCAGTTCGTCCAGCAGGCGTGCGTCGCACAGGGCGAGGCCGCAGCGCGCCTTGGCGGCGATCTGCGTCAGCTCCTTGGCGCGCAGCAGGGGCATGGTGGCGACGACGATGCCGCCGGCCTTGACGATGCCGAGCCAGCAGGCGGCCATCATCGGGTTGTTCGGGCCGCGCAGCAGCACGCGGTTGCCCGGCACCAGGCCGAGGTCCTCGCGCAGGGCGCGGGCGATGCGGTTGGCCTGCGCCAGCAGCTGGCGGTAGGTGCACCGCACCGGCTTGCCGTCCACCGGCGCCCAGATGGCGGGTCGGTCGCCGTGGCCGGCGGCGACCATGCGGTCGAGCAGCTCGGCGGCGCAGTTCAGGCGCCCGGGGTACTGCAGCTCGGGGCGCTCGAAGACCAGCTTCGGCCATTGCGCGCGCGGGGGGAGGTTGTCCCTCGCGAAGGTGTCGATGTGGGCCGTGGCAGCCATCTCAGCCTTCCGGATGCTGTTCCAGCACGTGCTGCTTGAGGCGGGCGAGCAGGGCGTAGAGCTGGCCCCGGTCTTTCTCGCCGAGCCCCTCGAAGAGCCGGATGATCCAGTCCTCGTGCTCGTCGGCCCATTCGCGGAAGACGCGGCGGCCCTCCTTGGTCAGCTTGACGATGTAGGCGCGGCGGTCCTGCGGGTTGTCCTCGCGCACCACCAGACCTTCGGCGACGAGCTGGTCGGTGATGCCGGTGACGTTGCCGCCGGTGACCATCATGCGCCGCGACAGCTCGCCCATCTTGAGGCCGTCCGGATTGCGCTCGAGCTGCGACATCAGGTCGAAGCGCGGCAGCGTGGTCTGGAATTTCAGCCGCAGCTGGCTGCGGACATGGGCTTCGATCAGGTTGGTGCAGGCCAGCATGCGCAGCCACAGGCGCAGGGAATCGTGGTGCTCCTCGGTGACGCGGGTCTCGTGGTCGGAGCGCTGCTGTGCCGCCTTGCTCGGTTTGCTCATTTCATGCTCTCCCGCCTTGCGGCGTCTGGTTTTGAAAAGGATTCAAGCGCGGATCGCCAGCTGGGCGGCGCGCGCCAGGTTGCGCTCGAGCTGCGCCTTGCCGGTCAGGTATTGCTTCGGCCAGGCCGCCTCGCCGTAGCCGAGCTGCGCCGCCGCGTGCAGGGTCCACGCCGGGTCGGCCAGGTGCGGCCGGGCGATGGCGCAGAGGTCGGCGCGTCCGGCGGCGATGATCGAGTTGACGTGGTCGGCCTCGAAGATGTTGCCCACGGCGATGGTGGCGATGCCGGTCTCGTTGCGGATCTGGTCGGAGAACGGCGTCTGGTACATGCGGCCGTAGACCGGCTGCGCCTCGCGTGTGGTCTGGCCCGACGAGACGTCGATCATGTCGGCGCCGGCGGCCTGGAAGGCGCGCGCCATCGCCACCGCGTCTTCCGGCGTGTTGCCGCCCGGCGCCCAGTCGTGCGCCGAGATGCGCACCGTCATCGGCCGGCCTTCCGGCCAGGCGGCGCGCAGGGCGCGGAACACCTCGAGCGGATAGCGCAGGCGGTTTTCCAGCGAGCCGCCGTATTCGTCGGTGCGCCGGTTGGTCAATGGGCAAAGGAAGGCCGACAGCAGGTAGCCGTGGGCGCAATGCAGTTCCAGCAGATCGAAGCCGGCCGCCGCGCCGCGTTTGGCCGCCGCCACGAACTGCTCGCGCACGGCGTCCATGTCGGCGCGCGTCATGGCGCGCGGCACCTGGTTCTGCGGGCCGTAGGCAATCGCCGATGCGGACAGCAGCGGCCAGTTGCCGGCGGGCAGCGGCGCGTCGGTGCCCTCCCAGCCGACCCGGGTCGAGCCCTTCGGTCCGGCGTGGCCGAGTTGCAGCCCGATGGCCGCGTCGCTGTGGGCATGCACGAAGTCGACGATGCGTTGCCAGCCTGCCGTTTGTTCGTCGTTCCACAGGCCGGCGCAGCCCGGCGTGATGCGGGCGTCCGGCGCGACGCAGGTCATCTCGGTCATCACCAGGCCGGCGCCGCCCAGCGCGCGGCCGCCGAGGTGCACGAGGAGAAAATCGGAGGGCAGGCCGTCCTGGCAGGAATACATGGCCATCGGCGAGACGACGACGCGGTTCTTCAGGGTCAGCTTGCGCAGCCTGAAGGGGGTGAACATCGGCGGCAGCGGCCGCGCCGGCAGGCCGCTCTTCTGCGCGAACCAGGTTTCCACGCCGTCGACATAGGCCTGGTCGCGCAGGCGCAGGTTCTCGTGGCCGATGCGCTGGCTGCCGGTGAGCAGCGTGTAGGCGAACTGCTCCGGCTCGAGGTGGGCGTAGCGCGCCACGTTCTCGAACCACTCCATGCGGTTGCGCGCCGAGCTCTGCAATTTGAGCGCCTCGACCTCGCGCTCCTCCTGGTACAGCGCCACGGCGCGCGCGACGTCGCCCGGATTCTCTTTCAGCGTCTTGGCCAGGGCGATGGCGTCCTCCATCGCCAGCTTGGTGCCGGAGCCGATGGAAAAGTGCGCGGTATGCGCCGCGTCGCCGATCAACACGATGTTCTTGTGGTGCCACTTGCGGCACAGCACGCGGTTGAAGTTGAGCCAGGCCGAGCCGCGCAGGTGGCGGGCGTTGCTCATCAGCTTGTTGCCCTGCAGGTGCTTTTCGAAGAGCTTCTCGCAGAAGGCGATCGAGCCGGCCTGGTCGAGGCGGTCCAGCCCGGCGGCCTGCCAGGTCTCCTCGCGGCACTCGACGATGAAGGTGCTGGTGTCGCGGTCGAACTGGTAGGCGTGCACCTGGAACCAGCCCCACTCGGAGGGCTCGGTGATGAAGGTGAAGGCGTTCAGCTTGAGGTGGGTGCCGAGCCAGATGTAGCGGCACTTGCGCACGTCGATGTCGGGCTGGAAGTGCTCGGCGTACTTGTTGCGCACCCGGCTGTTCACGCCGTCGGCGGCGACGATCAGGTCGGCGTCGGCGAAGCGGGCCTCGTCGTCGACCTCCGTTTCGAAGACCTGCCGGACGCCGAGCGCGGCGGCGCGCGCCTGGAGGATATTGAGCAGCTTCTGGCGGCCGATGCCGCAGTAGCCGTGGCCGCCGGAGGTGATCCTGCGGCCCCTGAAGAAGACATCGCAGTCGTCCCAGTGGTGGAAATTCCGCGTGATGTCGGCGTAGCTCTCCGGGTCGGCCAGCTGGAAATTGCCCAGCGTGGCATCGGAGAAGACGACGCCCCAGCCGAAGGTGTCGTCGGGGCGGTTGCGCTCGTAGACGGTGATGTCGTGGGCCGGGTCGGCCTTCTTCATGAGGATGGCGAGGTAGAGCCCCGCCGGTCCGCCGCCGATGCACGCGATACGCATATCCAGTTTCCCTTTCCTCTCGGTTGGTCGTTTCCGGTCATTGCCGGATTATTTTAAGTTTAAATATTAATGGCCGGGTAGCGCAAGCCGCTCGGCGATAATTCACCGGGAATATCAAGGAACGATAATATTTAGATATGAATATTACGCATTTCCGCCCCCTCCGCCTTTGAGCCAAATCAAGCCCGGCTTGCAGGCCGCCGACCGCCCGTTAAGGCCGGCTTAAGACGCTCGGCCGAGACTCCTCTCCGTATCGTTGTCACAGGAGAGGAACGACCATGAAACAGGTTTTGCTCGTTTTGTCCTTGGCCTCCGGCCTTGCCGCGGCGGCGAGCCCGCAGGAGCTGGGCGCGGCTTACGCCGCCGAGGCGGCCCGGCAGGCTCCCGGCTTCCAGCCTTCCGCCAGGCGCGGCGCCGAGTTCTATGCCCGCCGCTTCGCCGTGTCGGAAAAAATGCCCGCCTGCAGCGCCTGCCATAGCGAATCGCCGTTGCAGCCGGGCCGCCATGCCGTCACCGGCAAGGCCATCAAGCCGCTGGCGCCGCGCGCCGAGGCGGCGCGCTTCTCCGACCCGGCCAAGGTGGAGAAGTGGTTCCGCCGCAACTGCACCGAGGTGGTCGGGCGCGAATGCAGCGCCGCCGAAAAGGCCGATTTCATTCTGTTCGCATCGGCGGCTTTATGAGCGCCTGTCCCCCGCCCCCTTTCCCGAGGAAAGGGGTGACGATGGTTCAGCCGCGAAGAATGCGGCTTCCGGTGATTGGACTCCTCCTGGCCTTGGTGCTTCCGTTGCCGGCGCGCGCCGACCGCCTGCCCCTGCCGGCCGATGCGCCGCCGTCGTTCAAGGCCGAGTGCGGCAGCTGCCACCTGGCGTTCCCGCCGCAACTGCTGACGGCGCCGGACTGGCGGCGCGTGATGGCCGGCCTCGACAGGCACTACGGCGACAACGCCAGCCTCGACGAGAAGACGCGGCGCGAGATCGAGGCCTTCCTCGTCCGCCACGCCGCGACCCGCAGCCGCCTGGCCGGTGCCGGCGACCCGCCGCGACTGACGCAGACCGAGTGGTTCCGCCGCGAGCATCGCAAGGTGCCGGACGCGCTCTGGCGCGATGCGCGGGTGAGCAGCGCCGCCAATTGCGGCGCCTGCCACGGCCGCGCCGAAGCGGGCAGCTTCCGCGGTCGCGAACTGGCGCTGCCGGAATTGCGCAAGCGCAAGCATGACTGAAAGAGGCACGGACATGAAAAAGATACTGGTGTGGGACCTGCCGGTGCGCCTCGGCCACTGGCTGATGGCGGGCGGCTTCGCGCTGGCCTGGGCCACCGGCGACAGCGAATCGTGGCGCCTGGTGCATGTCTTCGCCGGCAGCACGGTGATGGCGGTGGCCGCCTACCGCCTGCTGTGGGGCCTGGTCGGCAGCCGTTACGCCCGCTTTGCCGAATTCGTGCGCGGGCCGCGGCAGGCGGTCGCCTATCTGAAGAGCCTGCTGCGGGCGCGCCCGCCGCACTATGCCGGCCACAATCCGGCCGCCGGCTGGGCCATCGTGCTGCTGCTGGCGCTGGCGCTGGCGAGCGGCGCCAGCGGCTGGCTGACCTATCAGGAGATCGGCGGCGAATGGCTGGAGGAATTGCACGAGTTCCTCACCGGCCTGATGCTGGCCGCGGTCGGCGTGCACCTGCTCGGCGTGCTGGTCGGCAGCCTCGCCCACCGCGAGAACCTGGTGTGGGCCATGGTCACCGGCCGCAAGCTGGGCGAGCCGGCGGAAGCGATCCGCGGCCAGCGCCTCGTCGCCGCTTTCATGCTGCTGCTGTGGACGGCGGTCGGCGCCTGGTGGCTGGCGCGCTGATGCCGCCCGCAAAAGTCATAGATGGTCGCCCCCGTTTTGCCAAGCGATCAGTTGGTGAGAACAAGTAGGTAGAGATTGCGGCCATAGATCCGGACTTTGATCGAGGCCCCAAGCCTCTGTCCCTGATGG
>Ga0116142_10000280_pt1 | contig 68084 bp, 58 predicted proteins | sample AD_UKC033_MetaG_FD_89785 | JGI IMG/M metagenome (GOLD analysis project Ga0116142, IMG submission 89785) | Active sludge microbial communities of municipal wastewater-treating anaerobic digesters from USA - AD_UKC033_MetaG | ecosystem: Engineered > Bioreactor > Anaerobic > Digestate | place: USA... | reverse complement strand
TGCGTGGTATCTTTCATTTTTTCTCGCAGAGAACTCTAAGATTATCCTTTGCGAGCTTTGCGTGGTATCACTATAAGTTATTAACAATTCTATGCACTCCATCTTTCAATAGTTTCGTATTAAAATTAATCAACAAAGCCAGTTTTTTATCTGCCAATTTCAAATAAGTAAGTGTTTGTGCAAAATGAACCGGAGCAAGAGTTTCAACCGATTTAATTTCAACAATCACTTTATCCTCCACTAACAAATCAAGTCTATATCCTACATCCATTTTTACTTCTTTATACACCATAGGCATAGGCACCTGTGTTTCTGCTTTTAAACCCAATGTCCTCAAATCGTAAGCTAAAGCAGCTTCATAAGCCGACTCCAAAAGCCCGGGCCCCAAAGTTTTATGCATCTCAACTGCTGCCCCAATTATTTTATAAGAAATATCATTTTCATTCATCTTCGCCAAGGTTTAAAAAATGCACCAACGGATAATCTTTTACAGGTTCGTCAATGGCAGCAGGGTTACCTTCGTCATTAAACAAGGAAGTTTGATATGATTTCTCTACCAAAAATTTAAACATATAATCTCTGCGTTTCAGCATAGAGCCGTTTACAGCACTCCATTCTGAAAATACGATGGGCTGTTTGGTATCGGGATTGGTGAAGTCCAGGGCATCACCCCATAGTACATTTCTGCCTAAAAGAAACTTTATGCTTCGTCTGCAATCGTCTTTGCATTTTTCTTTGAAAAGGGTAGTGTAACGCTCATCAAAGATTTTAAACAGTCGTTCTCTACATTCCTGTGCATTGTCTTCCAGGATATCAATTCCGTAAATACTCGAGACAGCAATCACGGCATAGCGTTCCCATTCAATCTGGCTTTTGCTGTATCGTTGGTCAACTACATTCAGTTTTCTGCGAAGGACTTCCGCCAAAAAGTTTCCGTTACCACAAGCGGGCTCTAAGAAACGGGAATCAATGCGTTCTGTTTCTTGTTTTACTAAATCGAGCATAGCGTTTACTTCACGTTCGTTGGTAAATACTTCACCGTGGTCGGTAACCCTTTTTTTGGATTTTACTTGTTTATCTGTCTTTATTTCTTGTGTCAATCCGTTCATTTTATTCTTTGAAATTCTCAGTCTTCCCATTTACTTATTAATGATGGCTTGCCTGTCAGTGCATTCCCCCAAACCGGCTCATTTGGTTATTTTGGACGCTAACCGGCATATTGAACAAAACCAAACGTGCCATATATGGGTCGGCTTATTACACCGGAACACTAAGTTTGGGCAATACCTTGAGCCTGTAGCACAACCCAAATATACTACAAAAAAGCAATTTTAATAATATGAGCTTTTAACCAGGTTCCATATGATGAAAGGGGAAGTGAAAGAAGAAATTTGAACCTATTTTATTTTATGACACGACTGGGTAAGCAACCATCTAATTACATCTTTTTTCAAGTCATCTGTGGTCATACCTTAGTGGGAAAATAAGTATCATGACAAAGTACCTTCTCTAGCCAACCAGATGTTCTCAATGATGGATTCGGTTGAAGATGACAATGACAGCGTATTTGAGAGGTTGAGTGATGTTCGGCAATGTCTTTAGCGAACCAGTGTGACGCTGCCTTTCAATATCCTGACTTTACCATCTGACATCTTCAATTGGATGAGATAGGCATACACGCCGGGATTCATGTCCCTGCCCCGAAAAGTGCCGTCCCACATTGATGTTTCCTGGTTGGCAGTAATATTGTTTGCTTCGTACAACAATGCTCCCCAGCGATCGAATATAGCCAAACGCTCAATCAACTGTATTGCCTCACTTGGTGTAGGTCCGAAATAATCATTGATTCCGTCGTGATTGGGAGAAAAGACATTTGGAATGAAAAATTCTTCACAATTTTTGACACTTACCAATATTGTTTTTTCTGTTTGCCCGCAAAGGTTAGAGGCACTTACCGTATAGCTGCCTTCTTCATTGACCGTAATAGTAGTTCCTGTTGAGCCGTCAGACCAGGTCAGGATGCTGTCGTTGGATGAAGCGCTCAACACTGCGGATGTATTCCTACAGATGATTGTGTCCGGTGAGGTGGTGATAGATGGCAATAATATGACGGAAACTGACATGGAATCCTGCTTCTTGCATATGCCATTGTCCACTTCTACAGAATAGATGCCGCCTTGATCTACCGTAATTGTTTGAGTGGTATCTCCGGTCGTCCAATGATAATTGGCTCCTTCCTCCTGAACTGAAAGCTGGAGGGAATTGCCAATACAGATGGAAGTATCCGCGCCGAGATCTAATTGGATGGTATTGGGAATAATCTCTACCTGCATGGAATCCAGGGTAATTTTTCCACAAGTGGATATTTTTTCGAGATAAAATGTTGTCGTTTCATTGACTGTTACGGTCGGTCTTGCGATGTTAGGGTTGCTCAGACCTGATTCAGGCGTCCACTTGTACGACAGGCCATTGGGGCCTCCGTCGAGTTGTACTGTTGCAGGATCGCAATAGATAAGATCCTGGAGTTCATCCACATAAGTCGGGGTATTGAAGCAAACAGTCTGCCTGTTGTATGCATTTCCGGTGGATGCCGTAAATCCCCAGTAAGCCGATGTCTCGCCACCTAGAAATGGCCCTGCAATCGGCCCGACATATCCCAACACCTTGATGCAATCGAAATATACCGTAAATTCCTGAATATCAGCCTTCCAGGAAAAAACAACATTGTGGTTATTAAGGTCTTCAATATTGCTGCCCAGAGAAAAGGGGCCGGAAATGGTATTGTTGGATGCGTGATCCGGATTGCCATTTCTGATCAGGGCCACATGGTCATCGGCCGGATCATTGTAGTCGGAATTTTGGTAAGTGTCGAATTCGACAATGAGCGACGGGCTTGTACCCAGATAGCCTATACCACCACCCAAGCCCGAGGAGCTGATCACTGTATCCGTCATCATGACAAAGGCAATTCCATCCGCACCTGAGGTAGTGTTGTTCTGTCGGCCGAAATTCATAGTGACTGAAATGGTAAAATCTTCCCGCAGGTTGATTTTTTGCCGGGACAAAATATAGCCCTCCTGACTTTTTGCATCCGGCGTCAAATCGTAGCATTGTTCAGAAACTTTGCTGGCATTGCCCGCTATTTTGAATTGAGCATTCAAGGCGAAAAAGGATAGGACAAACAGGAAAATAAATAGCAACCTGTCTATGCCAAGCGGTATCTTATTTCTTTGTGTGTTCAAGATGGTTATGTTTTATGGAATGTGGATATGCAAATTTAAAAACCGGTGGATTAATGGAAAGTTCGGTCTTCCAATCAGTCTGCCAGTGTAATGAATTTTTAAGGCAAATTTAATATTATTATTTTATTTAAATAATAAATATCAGATATAGAATTAATTAAGTAATATAAATGCAAGCAATAAGCAGTTATTAAGTTAAGGATCGGATGTTTTTGTACTTTATTGGTGTATCAATGTGTCAAAGTGTCCCGGGAAAGGTGGCAGATCAGTCGGCCGGAAGTTTTTTATTAAAATTCAAATAAAAAAATAAAAAATGGCATTTCGTTCATTTCAGGCATCAGGTTTTTGTGAAAGGAAGCAGATCAACGTATAAAACCTGAATGCTTTTCCTTTTGTCCAAATGTAATTACATTATTTATTTTGATATGGTTAAATATCGCATAAAATGTTGATATATTTTACTAAATGACTATTTTTGCCTTGTTTTCATCCCTTCATATATAAAAAATATTAAATGATGTTGGATTAGTAATTTTTCCGGTATCAAAATTTTAATGGTGTTTTTTTCCGGAACGTGTATTGATTGATACTAATCCGAAGAGAATGTCAGGTTTTATAATAAGTAAAATTACGATATGTCGTTTTTTAAAATTTTAAGGTTTACATTATATTTTCTGGTATTTACAACGACCCTCAACGCCCAGCCTTGGTTTAACTGGAGTTACACCGGTCCGGATACGATTGTGGTAGGTAATAATTGTCAGGGTACTTTATTTTGGGGTGGGGACAGTAAGATCATATGCACTCCGGTTAATCCCCCTGACCAGGTGGTGATCTCCAAGAAGCTGAGCTCTATCAGTGGAGGTTATTTTCAGGGGCAATCTGTCCAGGCGGGAATTACAGTTACCATTACCTACGAGGCAAAAGACAATCAGGATCATACAGAGGAGTTCAGTTTTACGATATATTTTGCGGATCAAACTCCACCGGTATTTTCACCGGGATCCCTTCCACCCGACATAACGGTATCATGCAACACTACATTGCCACCTGTCAACCTGACAGCCACCGATAATTGCACGCCGACATTCCAGATACAGATCACGCAGGAGGTAAACATCCCCGATAATGCATGTGATGGAGTATATCAACGTACATTTACTGCAAAGGATTTGGCCGGGAATACAGCTACCTATGTACAGAACATCACATTGCTTCCTGATACCGAACTTCCTGTCATTGTCACTGAAGCCGGGGATTATGTATTTGATTGTTCATCGTCGGATGCGCTGACTGCATTTCAGCAGTGGATAGGTAGTCATGGGGGTGCGACAGCTAGTGACAATTGTGGTATTTCCGGGTGGACGACCATTCCTGAAAATCCGGTACTGGCTGCAGCTTGCAATGTTCCCACTGAAGTAATTTTCGTTGTAAGCGATTACTGTGGAAATAAGGATAGTACTGCAGCTACCTTCCTCATAATGGACGAAATTGCTCCGGTATTGGAGACGGAGGCTTCCGACCGGATCATTTATTGTGCTGCAGGGCCCGAAGCGATGCTTACTCAATGGCTGGATGAGTATGGTGGTGCATCAGCAAACGATAACTGTCTTGGGGAGGAATTTATTGTCAAAACATACCTCTATGAAGGGGAGTCAAAGACGATTGAAGAAATTAAAGATATATTGAACAGCCAGATGGACGGGCCTTCTCAGACTGTTGTCATCGGAGGGCAGACCTATGAGGGAGTGAGGGCTTATATACCCATAGAATTCAGGTTTGCCGACTATTGCGAGCATTATGTCTCGACAGCAGCTGTATTTGCAATTCTTGATACAACACTGCCAATCATCTGGGAGCCGGGAGTCGATACGACAACAGCTTCTTGTACGCTTGGCAACATTGACGAGGATTTTACACAATGGTATCTTAGTGGGGCCGCTGCCGGGGGGGAAGATGACTGCGATACCATCTTTTGGGTTGGCCAGCCGGGACTTGCGGCAGCACTTGACTCTCTGCATCTTTCCGGCAATTCCTGCAATCAATCAGTGACGGTATATTTCAGGCTGTCGGATGGCAGTGGCAACCTGAGTGCTGATGGATTTGAGGCGGTATATCGTGTTAAGGATGAATCAGGACCTTATTTTCTGGTACATCCGCAGAGCCTGGGACTGGAATGTGCCGGTTCGGGAAGCAGTCAGGATTCACTGAATGCGTGGATTGAAAGAAAGGGAGATGCGGTTATAGAGGATTGCAATAACCCTGCCTGGGATCATTTTGAATGGCGTACCGGTGCAGGAGAATCCGGTAGCGGATCATTCGGTAGTGGCCCGTACCCGTCCATTGCAAACGAGGATTGCAGTCAGGCTATGGTTGTATATTTCTATGCGAAGGATGATTGTGGTTATATATCCATTGATAGCGCCTTTGTAACGATAAGCGATACACTTGCGCCCGTTGCTGATTTTATTCCTGTTGATACATCTATTACTTGCAGTCAGGCAGTACCTCAGGACCAACCTGTCTTCACAGATAATTGCGGGCTGTTTGGCGAGGTCGAATACGAGGAGTCCAGCACCCAGGATCCCAATTTGCTTGCTTGTGGACACTATTCCTATACCATTACCCGGACCTGGACAGCGCATGACTTTTGCGGCAATTCAACAACCGTGTCGCAAACAATATCAGTTGTGGATACCCTTGCCCCCCAACCTGATGCGCCTTTTGTGGATCTCGCACTGCAGTGTACCGATAATATCGAAGACTATCAGATCAACTTTTCTGATCAATGCTCCTTTGTACAAGTCAATCAGAGTGGATCATCGACGCAATCTCCGGATCATGAGGATTGCGCCCATTATAATTATGTGATCACCCAGTCCTATACGGTAAGTGATGTGTGTTTCAACACTAAGACATTTACCCGAAGCATTACATTTTCAGATGTTACACCACCGGATATTGACAATTCCGAGCCATTGGTGCTGAATTGTACCGACAGTGCTCAAATAGCCCTGGTGTTAAGATCATTGGCCAGTGATATATGTTCCGATGCACTTGATTTTGAGATTTCCCGCATTGATTTGGGGGATACATCCGTTTGTTCATCCGATACATACCAGAAGTGGTTGCTACGTGCTACAGATCCATGCGGAAATACAGGGGAAGATACCATACTGGTCAATCTGCTGGATGGGAGTGCACCGATAATCACGCAGGAGGCTGGTGATCTGGTATTGTACTGCGATGATTTGGGTAATCTCGAAACAGATTTCAGAGACTGGATTGATCATCTCGCCGGTTCTGCTGCAGAGGATCAGTGTGGACATGTAAATGCATTCGTTGCTGTCGAAGGAAGCTATGATATTGACAATCCTGCCACCTACCCGGGTACGGCACCGGATCCTGCACTTGCCGATAAATGCCGGGATGGTCAGGTCGCACAACTTAATATTGATGTTGTTTTCTATGATCAATGTTTCAACACAGCTGTATCAAAGGCAAGATTTATCATCAGTGACACCATCGCACCCAAACTGGTTTCCTGTGCTCCGGATAAAGAGATTATCCTAGCTGCCGGAGCGTGTAATACCATCTATAATCTGGAACTTCCGGCCGTTTTTGATGCCTGTGCAAACAAAACATCTGATAGTCTGATGCAGGTTGAAGTCCCTGTTGTGTCATCACATCCCGGCAATGGCCTGACTCCGGTAAATGATGTGGAAATCGTCTTCAACGGACTGCATTCCGGTTCTTCTTTCTCTTCCTTAGGAGACACTTTACTTTTCATAGATATTGACAATGCAGATATCGAGGGGAGTGAAGAATATTTCAATATTTATGATGAAAACAATGTGTTGTTGGGCAAGACTAATCCATCAGCGACACAATGTTCCTCCTCAAGTACACAGCTTTCATTCACACAGGTACAATTCGAAGACTGGATCCGGGATGGTGTAATCCGTTTTTATGCAAGACCGAATGATCCGTCACCTCTGGATGGTGGATATGCAATCAATGACATTTGCGGGGGAAGCACGATTAAGTTTGCCCTTAACGTCAAATGGAATAACAACCCGACTCTCAGGTACTCTTATGCTTTGGATACATTGGCCGCATTGGACGTAGATCCGGATAATCTCCCTGCCTTGAACCTGAAGGAAGGACGTCATACCATAACATTTACAGTGAAGGATTGTGGAGATAATGCAGTCTTCTGTATGCAGGAAGTTGTAATCAGAGATACGATTCGTCCGGTGATTACATGCGGCAATGATATTTCCGTGACTTTGAATGGGGTAGGCTGTGATTCCTTACTCACCATCCCGCTACCGCTTTCCATGACCGATAATTGCGGCCTTGCCAACGACTTCAATTATATCGTTCCGGCGGATACAGCATCAGCATGGTTGACCTTTAAGGCCAATCCAAATCTTCAGAATTATATTGCACAGAACAAAACCTATACATTTACCAATATAAATGGAAATGTGACAAGTCCTGTTCTTCTCAATCTGTACATTCGGGGTGATATTGACAGTGGTGGTGAATATTTTACGGTGTATGGTGAAGATGGTGAAGCCTTGGGAACAACTGAAGCGGGAGGTGGTAATGTGCTTACCGGCAACTGCTCCAAAGTATCAACTGCATATTTCAATATTCCGGCGGCCAAGTTCAATGCCTGGGCGGTGGATGGAAAGATTACCTTCAATGCCGTATCAAATATCAATTTCGACATACCTCCGGGTAATGTTTTGAGTGGTATCAACCCATGTGGGTCGGTTCCCATCAACCAGGATGGTCAGGTGGATAGCATTAGTTTTATGTTCATGCAGCTGAAATATACGACGTTTTCGCCGCCTTCCTATTTTGCTACGGGCGCAACATCGATTCCTTACAGTGAACTTCAGCCGCCCTACGATGCTCCTAAATACAAGTTTAATGCAGGAACTACGTATTTCTCATATACGATTTCGGATATTTCAGGGAATACGGATACATGTACAATCAAGGTCGAGGTCAGGGACACTATTGCACCGGAGGCTGTGTGTAAGTACGCCACTCTACGTCTGCATCCGAGCGGTATCTTCCCGGGCAAGCTTACTCCTGAGATGATTGATGGAGGAAGCTTTGACAATTGCAGGATAGATACCATGTTTGTTACCGATCGACTATATACCTGTGCAGATATAGGTACACAGCCTGAAGTGACCCTGTATGTCCAGGATCCGGTAGGATTGATTGATTCGTGCAAGACTCAGATACTGATCGAAAAGGCATTGTTGGAACCCGGCTACAGTCTTGGCCTGTGTGACAAGGATACCTTGCGGTTGTTTGCCAATATGCCTGATTTGAACTTATTTGATCAATATATCTATCAATGGACAGGTCCCAATAATTTTTCGTCCAACGTACAGAATCCTGTCATCCCGAGTGCCAATTCCAATCACTCCGGATCGTATAGGCTGCAGGTGTCCGGCTTCAACGGCTGTGGCGGTGAGGGTGTTGTCCAGGTGTTTATTAATGATGAGATCAACACACCGATCATTTCTGCTAAAGATACAGTTGTCTGTGATGGTAGCAACATTGTATTAAACACCCAGACATATTCAGGCAATATCAAATACAGATGGTATGAAGGCTTTGCGCCGGATGGCGTGTTTATCGACTCTACCATTGTGCCGCAATTGACTCTTCAGCGCCCGCCGGGGGAGTATTTCTTTTATGTTGTTGTATCTGAAAATGCCTGTGTAAGTAATCCTTCATCATCGACTTCAGTCGAGGTAGTGACCAATCCGGTAGCCATAGTTGATGACGCAAGCATCAGCATTTGCGAAGGCGGTAGCATAAGACTTGAGAGCCCGCTTGGTACCGATTACAATTACCAATGGACAGGCCCGAATGGTTTTAAGTCCAATGAACAATATCCTCCGGTCATCAGTCCCGCTACCCTGAGCAATGCCGGTTTGTATTCCCTGGTGGTAAGTTTGCAAAATTGTAAATCCGCTCCGGCACAAGTTTCGGTGACTGTCTCTCCAAGACCTGAAAAACCGACACCTACCTCCAATTCTCCGGTGTGTTCCGATTCGGAATTGGTTTTGACTTCCAATATTTCCTTAGGAATAGACACCTTTGTATGGAAGCGGCCGGATGGCACTTTGATAACGACGACATCCAACCCATTGACAATAGATTCTGTCGACCAGGGAGCCAACGGTTTGTGGACTCTGACACTAAAATCTGGCGGATGTGCTTCGTTGGAATCAGATGCCATCAAAATCGAAGTTACGCCAAATACGACGGTGGAGATTCATTACGAGGGTCCTGTATGCGAAGGGGATAGTGTACGGTTGGAGACAAATGATTTTCCCGGAGCAGCCTACAAATGGACCGGTCCGAACGGATTTACCTCTACCTTGGCAGATCCGACGGTTAAGGCCGCTCCCGGAACCTATGCTGTAACCATTGTGACTGCGGCAGGGTGCGTTTTCAAGGGAGCTACAACGCTTGATCTGAGGCAAAAGCCGCAAATAATATCCCTGACAACCAATGCGGTTGATTGCAGGTTCCCGGATGAGATCATCACATTCGATTATATTACCAATATACCGGAGCAGGAGTTGAGCTTCGACTGGCGCGGACCCGGAGGATTCATGAGTACAGAAGCTCATCCGGCCGTAGTTACCGCTCAGCTTGTCAACGGCGTATACTCTGTGATAGCCACTTCCAGGGATGGATGTGTTTCTGATACAGCCAAAGTCACTATCTCCGGTTCAGTGGCACCGGAAAAACCAATCATTCAGGGCAGAGACAGGCTTTGCTCGGGAGATACCCTGACCTTATCAGCAAGCAATCTTCCTGTGGTGGGCAAATATTACTGGGAGACACCAAACGGAACAATCACAACGACATCCAATCAACTGACGATTGTCAATATTCAGCCTTCCAATGGCGGTGCATTTTCGGTAATCTATGATTCAGGCAACTGCCGATCGAGGCCTTCTGATGTCTTTGAGGTGAAGGTTGTCAAAACTCCGGACAAACCGGTGATTGTGGGTGACCCGACTATTTGCCTTGGAGATTCCATAGTATTGCAGATAAGCAATGCGCCGGACTTCCAGTATAATTGGGCAGGCCCTGGCGGGATAACCTCAAGTGATAAAAAATGGGTAATATTTCCTTCACAGCAAAGCAATGCCGGTAATTACCTATTGACGCTGGTCAATGAAGGTTGTGTATCCAAGACATCTGATCCCTTTGCATTGACGATTATCTTACCACCACCTGCGCCAAAGATAGTAGATCCTGCACAGGAGTTTTGCGTCAGCGGAACTAGCCAATTGATTACCCTGTGTATCGATGAATCAACGGCTACTCCGGGTGCGAGTTATGCATTTTACAACACAGGCCGACCCAAGGCTATTGCCGGACCGACCAATGCACTGTGTGCCAACATCACCAACTTTAGTCAACTCAACGATGGCGTCAATGTCCTTTATGCAACCGCTACCCTGAATACATGCACATCGACCCAAGGCATACCGGTTCAGATTACAATCAACTTCCCGCCGGAAGAATTTGCAGTAACAGGTAAGGTAAAGGTTGCCTGCGAAGGCAAGCAGACAACATTATCAGCGAAGCGACCGGATTTCTCTACGGGAACCTGGAAGTCTCTGACGGCGAATACGGTGATTGTTGATCCTTCAGATCCAAATACAGAAGTGTCCGGATTATCTGTTGGAAAGAATGTATTTGTATGGAGTCTGGATTACAACAACTGTAAGGATTTCTCTCGGGACACGATGATTGTTTGGGTTTCTGATGAATTGAAAGCGGTCAATGATGTCTATCGTACTTATGAGGCAACCGGGCTTCAATTGGATGTACTGGCCAATGATATTTTCAATGTACCGGTAGTGCTGGAGGTGGAAGACGGGCCACTTTACGGAACAGTTAGTATCAAGGACGGCAATACACTGGAATATGCACCACTCCCCGGCAAAGACTATGATGTGATAACTTACAGGATCTGTGCAGCAGGATGTCCTCAGTTATGTGCGACTGCTAAGGTGACTATTGATATTGATGCTCTTAATGATTGCCGTGTTCCGAATATTATTACACCAAATAATGACGGAATCAATGATTTCCTTCGGATACCCTGTCTAGATAGCTTAGTGGGCAATACTTCAAGCATAACTATTTTCAACGAGTGGGGAAGTCAGGTTTTCGAAGCGTTACCCTATCTGAACAATTTCGACGGAAAGTACAAAGGAAGTGACTTGCCTCCCGGGACTTATTTCTACATCTTTGACAAGGGAGACAGGAGCCCTGTCCAGAAAGGATTCTTAATCATTAAAAGGTAAAGTCACGTGATGGAAACAATTAATACAGAAAAAACGAACGTATTTCCAAATGATACAAAAAGAAATCTCAATGGTATGAAGATGAAAATTGGAGAGACCGGCGGTGGCATATTCGATCTATCCGGAATCAAGGCGTACATTTTAAACCAAAAGGTACTGCTGGTGATGGTGTCTGTCCTTCTACTGTCCGGCACCGGATTCAGTCAGCAGGAAAGGCAATATAGCCAGTTTATGTACAACAAGCTGGCTATCAATCCTGCCTTTGCAGGAGCCCTGCCTTCCACCACATTCAATGCCTTATACCGTAATCAATGGATGGGTTTTGAAGGGGCGCCGACTACACAGGCATTGTCGGCAAACTTCCCTTTTCTGAGGCAGCGGGTTGGACTGGGGGCCAACCTGATCAGGAGTACCATTGGCATCTCAGAAATGTGGACATTAAGTGGAATGTATGCATACAGATTACCCTTGGGCAATGGATACATCAGTGGAGGAATGGAAGGCAGCCTCAGATATTACGGTGTGGATTACAACAGTCCGTCATTACGTGCTGATCAGAACCTGGCCTCAGACAATGCCCTGATCGTGGAAAATACCAGGGCTATCGTACCAAATGTCGGACTGGGAGTATATTATTCCGACAAGAATTTTTATGTCGGATTCTCCGTGCCCAGAATTTTAAGGTCAAGGATTGACTTTAAAAACGATTTGCTGATATCGAGGGAGGTGACACATTTTTACTTGATGACAGGTTATTCGTTGGAGGTGGCTGAGAGTGTCTCGCTGACACCGCAGCTTAATGTGAAGTATGTCAGGAACAGTCCACTGACCATAGATGCCAATATGATGGTCGATTTTGGAATGAAGTACAACGCCGGTATTTCCTACCGTAGCGGTGGAGTATATTCATCCAGCGGAGAATCTATCGATATCCTGTTTGGGATGAAGATTGTTGAGCCTGTATTTCTGGGTCTGGCATACGATATTCAACTGGGCAATCTGGGTAAATATTCCAATGGAAGTATCGAATGTTTTCTGAGGTATAGCTTGCCGGCCAAGGAGGATATGGAAGTTCAAAATCCAAGGTTTTTCTGATAAATGATGATTTTTAGATTGAGAATGGGATCTTGCATGAGACACAGTTTCATGGTAACAGTCGGGATATTGATGTATTCGTGCTTGTTTGCTCAGAGTACGGATGTTTTGACTGACATTATGAATAATCAACTGGAAAATTATTTTGTCGTCAATCAAAAGGAGATTAATTCAGGTGCACTGGAATTTTCGCCCGCCATTTGGAAGGATAGTCTGGTATTTGTTGCCAATGGAAGGAAGATTCGGGGAAGATCAGCCGCTGAGGGAAAAAAGCTATTCAGGATATTCAAAGCATCTATAAGCGAGGATGGGACATTGAAGGACGATGGCCAGTTTTCCGATTTATATTCCGAGTATAATGAGGGCCCTCTCTGCTTTAATCATTCGGGAGATAAGGTCTACTTTACAAGAAATATTAAGGTTGTTGATGAGCATGACAAAACCCGATTAAATCTCAATATTTTTTATTCTGAAAGAATTGAAGGCCAATGGAGTGAGCCTATAGCATTATTTGTGCCTGGCGCCGATGTCAATTATTGTCATCCTGCTATCAGTCCGGATGGCATGCATCTGTATTTCTCTTCCAACCGGCAAGGTGGATATGGCAATTACGACCTTTATAGAGTGGATAATGTCGATGGCAGTTGGTCAGAACCTGTCAATCTCGGCCCTGAAATCAATTCCGCTTCCAATGAATTATTTCCAACCTTGCTTTCCCGGGACATCCTCTCGTTCAGCTCCAATAGGCCCGGCGGTACCGGTGGCTTCGACATTTATTTGGCAAAAATATTCAGGAAGACATCTATTGAAGTCACACGCCTCCCTGCTCCCATCAATAGTGAAAGTGATGATATGAGTCTCATATTGACCGGAGACAACAGTAAGGCATATTTTTCTTCTGCACGTCAGGGGGGAAAAGGCATGGACGATATTTATCTTCTTCAAATCACTCCCGGAACAGAGCCTGTCGTAATCCAACAGACACTGGTGATAGTGGATAGTGTAAGGGTTCAGCGTTTGCAGGATGCAAGATGTGTTTTGAAAACCCTTGCAGGTGATGTCGTAGCGGATGGTGTTACGGATCGCAATGGTAGTCTCCAGGTGAGTGTGACCAAGGGGCACCAGTATATGCTGGAGGTAGAGTCACGGAACTATCTGCCATATCAATCCCCTTTGTGGGGTGGTGAGAATAAAACAGTGAGGCTGCAACCTTTGCCATGCCTTACTGTGAATGGATTTGCTCTGGAACAGGAAACCAATAAGTTATTAAGAGATGCGGAAATTGTATGGGTCAATGATTGTGGAGAACCTGAGATAAAGGTTGTTTCCGACAGCATCGGCCGATTTGAGCTTTGTGTTCCACCTAATTGTTCAGGAGTCATCATTGGCCGAAAGGAAGAATTCAACACGGTACGGGTTCCTGTCCCGGCTTTAAACGAGAATTTGACCATCAATGTCAATTTCTCCATGGTTATGCTTTCTATTGTCAGGGAGCCGATCCGAAAGGGAGTGAAGCTGATTCTTGATAATATTTATTATAACTTTAATGAATCGACCATCCGGCCTTCTACGGATCGTGAACTGAACGAGCTGGCAATATTGATGAAGCAATATCCGAAAATGAGGATAAATTTAATCGCCCATACCGACTCTCGCGGAGATGCCAATGCCAATCTGACTCTTTCAATCAACAGGGCCATGGAAGCCAAGAAATACCTGGTGGAAAAAGGAATAGCTGAAGACAGGATTGAGACGGAGGGAAGAGGGGAAAGCCAGCTGCGCAATCGGTGTAAGGATGGAGTCAATTGTACAGAGGAAGAACATCAGTACAACAGAAGGATCGAAGTCAAAATATTGGAAATATGAGCAGCTATCCATAGCCATTGCTTACCTTTGCACCTTCTAAATCCAAACCATGTCGAATAAAAACAAGCTTCAAAGATTTGCTGAGATAGCTGTCCTGCCCAATGTATTGGAGAATTTTGATTTTCACGACCCGCACGTGGCGGATACCTTCGGCAATAGAGTTGATATCAAGGGGCATTGGAACCGTTTGATGTTTGAGCGTGACCTGCCCATAGTGCTTGAACTAGCATGTGGGAAGGGTGAATACACGACCCATCTTGCAGTAGCAGACCCTGAAAAGAATTATATTGGAATTGATATTAAAGGAGCCAGGATTTGGAAAGGTGCTACCATGGCACATGACCAAGGGTTGAAGAACGTGGCCTTCTTGCGAACACGGATTGAATTGATCCGGTCATTTTTTGAAAAGAATGAAGTTTCAGAGATATGGATCACCTTTCCCGATCCATTCCTGAGGGACTCGAAATCCAATCGGCGCCTGACTTCTAATGCCTTCCTGGACAGATATACAGGAATTCTTGTACCCGGTGCAATCCTTCATCTCAAGACAGATGATCCCACCCTGTACAAATTCTCACTCAAAGTCCTGGAAAACCGGGAAGATTATGAGATCGTCGAACATACGGATGACTTCTACAAGGATGAGATGCCTACGCCGGAAACGCATTTGCTGACCTTCTATGAGCAGCAACACCTGGCTCAGGGTAAGAAAATTACCTATATCAAATTTAGATACCAGGGATAATCCCGGATCAATGTATCATTTGCAGGTCAACTTTTGCCATTGATAAAAGACCTACTTCAACCCGGGAGTAAAAGGGAACCGGAGTGGTGTCATGTGAAGATAAGGAAGTCAGGCCGTAATGGCGGAAAACAAAAAAGCCGGACAACTGATAGCTGCCCGGCCATATCTTTATCATGTCAGAATCAGATGGAAGCGACGTGCCTGGTAAGGCTGCTCTTTAGGTTTGCGGCCTTGTTCTTGTGGATGTTGTTATGCTTGGCCAATCTGTCAACCATGCTTATTACTTTAGGTAACATGGTTGTAGCTTCTGACTTGTCTGTCAGTTCTCTCAGCTTCTTGATCATGGTACGTGTTGACTTTTTGTAGTACCTGTTCTGGATACGTTTTTTAGCATCCTGTCTGATTCTCTTCAATGATGACTTGTGATGTGCCATACAAAATATTAATTTAAAAGTATCTTTTTTAATCCAATGGAGCGCAAAGGTAAAATTAATTTTTTGAATTAGGAAATAAATTTTTAACAGTATTTCATATATGGAAAATGTTAATTTTGCGTTTCGCTTGCTATAATTGAATTTCAGACCTCAAAAACTACCCCTTTCTGCTTTAAATGAGGCTTTCAAGTGTTAATGTTTAGCTAAATTTAGTAAATATGCACCTTGCAGGCAAAAATAAAAGTTTAAAAGTGTGCAAGAAACCAAATATAGGCCTATCTTTGCCTCATTAAAAAATTTAATAATAACTAAAACAATTCAATCATGAACAAAGGAGATTTGATCAACAAGATTGCAGATTCTGCAAAGATCACCAAAACTCAGGCTGGAAACGCTCTTGATGCTACTATCAAAGCTATCTCTTCTTCTCTGAAGAAAGGTGACAAAGTTACTTTGATCGGTTTCGGTACTTTCTCTGTTTCTAAGAGAAGCGCTAGAACTGGTAGAAACCCTCAGACTGGCAAAGAAATCAAAATTGCTGCTAAGAAAGTTGCAAGATTCAAGCCAGGTAAGAGCCTTGCTGATACAGTTGCTTCCGGTAAGTAATCAGAAGACACTGAAAGAGATTAAAGGGCGATCCGCAAGGGTTGCCCTTTTTTTATCTTCAATAGATCGCCCAGGTGACAGAGTTGTTTGAGGGAATGAATAAGCAGGTTTCTTATTTGATTTCGTAGCAGATATTCTTGTCATTGATCTTGTCATTAGGCATTTACCGTACATTGTTGTCGCAAATTTCATACCTTTGTGATGAAATGTCCGGATACATAGGAAATATATATAATCGTTTGTCTGAAGACCGGGCACACGGTCAGAAACGGTTCGCTGTACTCATCGATCCGGATAAACTACGCATGTCCAACCTGGACCAGGTACTTAAAGCCTCGGTGGATGCAGGTGTAGACTATTTCTTTATTGGGGGTAGCCTGATAGTCAGCGATGTCCTGGATCAGTTGCTCATGTCCATTCGGCAGGCGACCAATATACCAACAGTTCTATTTCCGGGCAATTCCTATCAATTGAGTTACAAGGCTGACGGCATCCTATTCCTGTCCTTGATATCAGGTCGCAATCCTGAATTATTGATTGGCAATCATGTATTGGCAGCGCCCTACCTTAAGTTCAGTCCGCTTGAAATCCTTCCGACCGGCTACATCCTGATCGATGGAGGTGTTAATACAACCGTAAGTTATATCTCCAACACCCGGCCGATCCCGGCAAATAAGCCGGATATAGCGAGTTGTACGGCGATGGCCGGCGAGATGTTGGGCCTACGCCTGATCTTTATGGATGCCGGAAGCGGTGCGCTAAACCCGGTGCCTGCGGAAATGATATCGGCTGTCAATAATGTAATCAGCTCCCCTCTTATTGTCGGAGGCGGTATACGCACCCCGGAGGCGGCAAGGGAGGCGGCACGGGCCGGAGCAGACCTGATAGTCGTGGGTAATGCCATAGAAAAAGATCCGGGCCTGATTGAAGATATCGCTTCGGCTATTCATACATCAAGGACAATTTCCTCCCTGTGAAGGGCATAGTCACCAAATCTACCGGTTCCTGGTACACTGTTCGGTCTGAACAGGGAGAACATCTTGAATGCCGCATCGTTGGCAAGTTCAGACTGAAGGATTTTGAACTGACCAATCCCGTGGCAGTAGGTGATGAGGTGGAGTATAAATGGGATGAAGTGGAAGGAAAGGGTGTCATAACCAGGATTGGGCCGCGAAGAAACTACATCGTCCGCCAGTCACCGCGCATGAAGCACAACCTCCACCTGATTGCATCCAATATCGACCAGGCCGTATTGATTGTCACCATTGTCCAGCCGGATCTCAAGCCCGGCTTTGTCGACAGATATCTCCTCATGACGGAGCCACACGATATACCGGCCATCATAGTCTTTAACAAGTCCGACCTATACGATGAGGGGGCCACAGCTTTGCTCGACTATTTCCGCAATCTGTACGAGAATATCGGTTATGAAACCTTCGCCGTTTCTGCCTTGAAGCACGATGGCCTGGAAGCCCTGAAATCGCGCCTCATCGGCCGGACAACCCTCATCGGAGGCCAGTCAGGAGTCGGCAAAAGCAGCCTGGTCAATGCCATGTTCTCAGGATTTGATCTCAGGACAGGTGAGATATCGGATTACAGTGGCAAAGGTGTACATACAACTACTTTCGCAGAAATGTACTCACTCGAAGAGGGAGGCTCTATCATAGATACGCCCGGTATCAAGACCCTGTCTTTCAACAATCTCACGCCGATGGATGTTGCTCACAACTTTAGGGAATTATTCAAGATGTCAGAACATTGCCGTTTTGGCGGGTCTTGCACGCATAGGAATGAACCCGGTTGTGCAGTGCGGGAAGCCGTAGACAAGGGCATTATCAATGAGATCCGGTATCAGAATTATCAGGCCATCATCGATGAGCTGAATGAGCAAAACTATTGGGAACGAAAGAAAAAGATGTAACCTTGACTGTATGCTTTGCGTACATTTTTTTATAACAAATCATGTTATGGATTGGAAAGTTGAAGATAATCAGTTGAGAAAAGAGTTCCGGTTTTCTGATTTCAAGGCAGCAATGGCCTTTATGCAGTTGGTGGCATTTGAAGCTGAATTCCTCGGACATCATCCGGAGTGGACCAATGTGTATAATACAGTGCGTATCAGACTGTACACACATGATGCCGGAAATGTTATCACAGACCGTGATCATCGTTTGGCAGATGCTATTGACAGGATTTACACCGATTATTTTGCTTAAGATTACGAGTTTTTTTAAAGTCGATGGTCAGGGGCCTGCCTTTGGTCTATTTGTTCCAAATCGTATGTATTTATGGACCGATCGATTTTTTTTAGTCAATGGGGTGGATTTGATATGGCGGAGCCGATAATGAAAAGCTCGGTTTTCCGGGGCGTAATACCGGATGTTCCTTCGGTATTATCACGGTCCATGAAAATAAGCCACTTTCTTTTTCTCGATGTCAATAAACAAAGGATGTTTTCGGAGAGTATTTCCATGGGCGTTATCTATACCTTTTTCTGTTTCAGAGTCCGGGGATGAATCCTTTTTGTAATTGGTGTAATTTTGCAACTTTAGAAAGGCGGGATTGTTACCTTCCATGATGCTTTCTGTGTGAATACTGAAAGGTTTGCCGGCATTTCTTAGCCGCGACTACATTTATATTGATAATGAAAAGATTCATGACCAGACCTTTTTTTATATCCCTGATCCTTACATTATCAGGAATTATTTTTCTTTTTTCTTCAACCAAAAACGATACCGGCGTGCACCAAAGCATATACGATTTTAATGCCACAACCTTAGATGGCGCTCCTTTCCATTTTGCTGATCTGAAAGGCAAAACCATCCTGGTCGTCAACACAGCAAGTAATTGTGGATTTACACCGCAATTTGAAAGTCTTGAAGCCTTGTACCGGAAATATGCCGACCGCGGTTTAGTTATTGTCGGATTTCCGTGTAATCAGTTCGGAGGCCAGGAACCCGGCGGGAAAGAAGAAACAGAGAAGATATGCTTTGCCAAATATGATGTAACTTTCCCAATGATGGAGAAGACAGATGTCAATGGTCGAAATGCTCATCCACTATTCGTTTTCCTGAAGGACCGGCTTCCCGGCTTTCCCGGAAAGAAAATCAAGTGGAACTTTACCAAGTTTCTGATCAACGCTGAAGGCAAGCCGATTAAAAGGTTTGCTCCCTGGGATAAGCCTGAGAAAATTGACCATTATTTAGAGAATCATATCTGGAAGAAATAGATCAATTGTCAGGATCTTTGTCAGGTTTCAATTTCGCTTTTTGCAGGTCAGTATCCACTATCAAAAACTGTTGGTGACTTGAATCCTGCTCATAATAAAATCCTCAATGCATCAAAAAGCTTATCGAGATCAGCTTGTTCGTTGAATCCATTGATTGAATACCGGATATAGAACTGATCACCCTGGGCCATCACGGGAATTTGGATATTAAATGTACGATACAACCTGTCATGTAGTGCCTGGCTATCCGTTGTATCTATTTGCGCGGCATACATCTGTGCTGTAAAATCATCATTGATTGGTGCGATTGGCAGATGGCCTGTGATGGTTGTCAGGGTTGATGCATTCTTTTGCACTAATTTACGACATTCGGAAGCGACTGACCGCCAATTGTGTTCTTCCATAAAGCGTATCGCGGCAGGTATCGTGCAGAAGGCCGACAGATCACGTGTGCCCTGCACTTCATGATAATCCAGGAAACGGGAGGAAGAGGGCGCCACCGCTTCATAGCCCCAGCTAATGATTATCGGATCGAAGAGATCCTGAAGTCCCTTTCGGATATACAGAAATGAAGAGCCTTTCGGCGTCATCATCCACTTATGTGACGCTCCGGTGTATATATCCGCTCCCATCTGCCTAAGGTCCACTTCTACCTGGCCGGGTCCGTGGGCACCATCCACAAAGGTCATGATGCCGCGTTCCCGGGCAAGGGCACAGATCTCTTCCACAGGCAAACGCAGGGCTGTAGAGCTTGTGATGTGACTGATGAAGATTAGTTTTGTCCTGTCATTGACACCGGCCATAAATTGCCGGATGAAATCTTCCTTATCTTCTAAAGGGAAGCGAATTGGCTGTTGTCGGTATATGGCACCTCTTTTTTTACAATAGTATCGCCATGTACGATCACACGCACCATATTCGATATTGGTAGCCAAAACCTCATCACCCGGCTTCAGATCGAGGCTTCGCGCCACAATATTTACCGCATACGACGGGTTGGTGACACACACCACGTCATCACCATCGCAATTGAGGTAGCGGCCGAGGGCTTCCCTGGATTCCTTTAGGTAGTGAGGGCTTTTATCTATTATAAATGCGACCGGTTCTTCTTCCATTTCCAGCTGGAATCGTTGATATTCTTCCAGGACAGGTCGGGGGCATGCGCCGAATGATCCGAAATTGAGGAAGGTTACATCGTCCCTCAGTAGGAAAAACTGTTTGAGGCTGTTCATCATTTCAATTTTAAAGTGAATGGTTATTCACGCCATTGTACCTTGGTAGAGATGTCTTCCCTTTTTGAAGCAGGCAGTTCTACGTCGGTGTAGCCCATGTAGAAGAGGCCGATACATTTTTGATTGTCAGAAAGACTCAAAAATGGTTGTAAATGATTGATAATACCCGGAGTAGACCAATACGATCCGATGCCTAAGGCGGTTGCCATCAGCCACATGTTCTCCACTGCGGTTGCTGTCGAAGCGATTTCCTCCCATTCAGGCAGAAGGTGGGGATGACTCTCCATGACAATGGCGATGACTGCAGCTGATCTGGCAGGCTTTTGCTCCATATCAGTCATTTTGCGTTCCGAAAATTTCTCCGGTGAAGTATGGAGTTTATAGAGCCTGGCTATCTCTCTGCCCAGTTCTTTCAACGATTCGCCCGTAAATACGATGAAGTGCCACGGTTGGGTCAATTTATGTGTTGGGGCGTAATTGGCACTGTCGATGATGACTTCAAGGGTAGTGCGGTCGATTTTTTTATCATTATACACGGGCGGCATGACGCTTCTCCTTCTTTGGATGATATTTCTGAGTACTTCTGCTTCTGATGTCATTGGTTACTTTTTTTAGGTAAAAAATTTTTTTCCTGCTTTAGATTTTGTTCGTATAGCCTGATTTTGGGGTAAAAGAAGATTTGGTATTTTGAAGAACATCAAATCGGACAGAAGGTTGTCCGGAATGGTTAACTGATGTAAAACATTGTGTACAATAGCATCAGATTGGCACGAATCATTCTAAAAGTAATTTAGGTGGGAATGTATGAATTCCTCACAAGCATGGTTTTTTAGCCAATAAATGCATGCAATTGTCTTGATATGGACCTACAACGTCCTGTCGCCCCACCGACTTTTTTGAATCGCCAAAGGATGCGTTTACCTTTTTTATTAGATCGCGAAATGGCAAGCAAGACCACGAAATCTCCCTTCGGGCCCTGGATGCAATTCATCAGATATAAAAATAATTGAATCATCCTGCGCAGAAGAATAGAGCCACATAGGAATGCCATCTGCCATCCTGTAAACGGGCTTTTTTCATCTGTTGAATAAAGCCTGTTAATCGCTTAGGTTGATGTCGTGCAATAAAACATTTTTTCCACAATGGTGGTGCAATCTGCCATGATATATCAGAAACCTTCGATGGTGCCATCGCCCTTGGCCGGGTCAGTACCGCCCTGAAGGCTGTTGTCAGGCAGAACTTTGATGCAGTCCAGTTTACCTAGAGCCGATACCTCTTTGACTACGTGGCCCATGGTTTTCAATTGGCTGATAGTCTCTCGGCTGAATTTCCCCTTTTCGAGATAGATTTCGTCAGGAAGCCACTGGCTATGCATTTTAGGGGCGAGGACTGCCTCTTCCATGGTCATGCCGAAGTCGATCAGGTTGACAATAGTCTGCAGGTTGGCGGTAATGATGGTAGATCCTCCGGGTGTGCCTATGACGGCATACAATCGCCCGTCCTTACTGACTATTGTGGGTGACATGCTGCTGAGCATGCGCTTGCCGGGTTGGATGCTATTGGCATATCCTCCTACCAGACCGAATTGATTAGGTGTACCGGGCTTTACACTGAAGTCGTCCATCTCATTGTTGAGCAAGAATCCGGCACCCTTAACCACGAGTTTTGATCCATAGTTTCCATTGAGGGTGGTGGTTATGGCGACAGCATTGCCTTTGGCATCGACGATAGAGAAGTGGGTGGTCTCAAAGCTCTCGATTTTGTCCACATGACCTGCCTTTATTTTCTTGCTGGGTGTGGCCTTGTTCATATCGATGTTGCCGTATTTCTCCCGAATATATTTCTCTGAGAGCAGTGTCCTGATGTGATTGTCCACAAAATCAGGATCGCCCAGATATTCAGATCTGTCGGCATAGGCGCGTCGGTTGATTTCAGTCAGGCCGTGGATATACGGAGCAGTATTATGACCTTTTTCACTGAGGTGGAGCATCTCCATAGCTTCAAGTATCTGTGCTATCAGTACTCCGCCACTGGAGGGTGGAGGCATCAGGCATAATTCAAAACCTTTATAGGTCGAAACAATGGGTTCCCGCCATACAGAGCGGTAACTGTCGAGGTCCCTTTGGGTGATCAGTCCTTGATATTCATTCGAAGTATTGATGATATCACCGGCGACACGACCTTTGTAAAAGCCATCGCGTCCGTAATCTCTGATATCCCGGAGGGTAGTTGCCATATCTTTCTGGATGAAGAGGTCGCCCGGAGCCCACTTTTTTGCGCCGAATGCTGTCTTGAATCCCGATACGGAATCTATCAATGCCGCATATTCATTCATATGAGCAGCTTCATTTTTTGTCAGGATGACGCCATTTTCTGCCAGGTTGATAGCCGGTTGGATTAATAGGTGCCAGGGTAAGGTGCCTTTTTCCTTGTGTAGGGTCCACATTCCGTCCACAACTCCCGGTACGCCTGCGGCGAAGATGCCCAACAGGCTTTTGTCAGGGACAACCTTACCTGAAGCATCGAGGTACATATCTGTCGTGGCAGACAGTGGCGCTTTCTCCCTGAAGTCCAGGGCCAGCATCTTTCCGCTTGCATCCCTCCCTGTCATCAGGCCGCCACCGCCGATATTTCCGGCTCTGGGATAGACAACAGCAAGGGCGAATTGAGTGGTGATCGCTGCATCATAAGCATTGCCGCCTGCTTTCAGGATCTCGATCCCGGCTTTGGCGGCTGCAGGGTGACTGCATACGACCATGGAGTGTATATCTTTGGCATGATTTTTGCTTGAATGATGCATGGAGGCACAGGATATCAAGGTAAGACAGATTGATAGTGCCGTCAGTATATAGATTATTCGCATGATTAAGATAGAATTGTATTGCTAAGTTGACCCTTTTTTCCGGAATCAAAAGGTATCCTAATACTTTTATTTTAGAAAAATCGTTTAAACCAATACATTTGCATTATCGTAATTGTTTATGAGGCATATTCATATTTTAATACTTTCACTAATGCTGTCTGCTGTTGCGTTGGAAGCGCAAGTCAAATACAGCAATGAATTCCTGTCCATAGGCGTAGGAGCGCGTTCTTTGGCGATGGGAGGTGCCATCAGCGGTTCGGTGAATGACGTGACCTCCAACTTTTGGAATCCTGCCGGACTGAGCAGGATTGATGCCGGTTTTCAGGTAGCAGCCATGCATACTTCCTGGTTTTCAGGTGTGGGCAATTATGATTACATCGGATTGGCAAAGACATTGGGCAATAACAGGGCGCTTTCGGTCGGAGTCATTCGTTTTGGCATTGACGGAATACCCAACACACTTGGCTTGATCGATGAAAATGGTGAGATCAATTACGATCGCATCAAGTCTTTCAGTGCAGTTGATTACGGTATTTTTGGTTCCTATGCCGCTGCCCTGAAAAATACAGCCTGGCGAGTCGGTGGAAGTGTTAAGGTAGTGACCCGGAGCATTGGTACCTTTGCCAATGCCATAGGTTTCGGAGTGGACCTCGGAATTCAACATGTCGGTGAGAAATGGTACTTTGGCGTCATGGGCAAGGATATTACCACCACTTTCAACACCTGGAAAGGCACTTTTACCGAAGATGAAAAAGCAGTTCTTGTCGCTACAGGTAATGATGTCATCGTGAAAGGCACAGAAATTACGCGTCCTACAATCATCCTTGCAGGTGGAGTCAATACCCGGATTGGCAAGCATGGTGGACTTTTGTTTGAGCTCAATCTGGATGCCACTACCGATGGCCGTCGAAATGTGCTGATCAGTGCAGATCCGGTCTCCATCAATCCACATCTTGGTGTGGAGTATCGGTATAAGCAATTGTTTTTTCTCAGAGGCGGTGTTAACAATATTCAGCAGGTGACCGATTTTACCACTGACAAGAAGTCATGGACCTTACAGCCCAATGTCGGTTTAGGAGTGCAATTGGGCAGTATTCTGATTGACTATGCCCTGACCAATATCGGCAATGTTTCTGATACCCGGCTTTCCCATGTGTTTTCTCTCCGATTGGACTTTACGCCAAAGGATAAGAGGTAGGCCGGATTTGACATAGTTGTCATGCCAATGTGATTTTCCGTGATTGTTTTAGTGTGTATTGAGGGAAGAAGGTAGTGCCTGCATGTACTTTCCATATCCGCGAGGCTATAATCCGTCCTATTGCAATTTTGTAAGATGCTCATTGTTGCACGATGCGGTTTCATAAAGATTTATTCTTTAATGGATTTATTCCGCAGTAGTTCCCTCATTGTACTTTTTCCTCCTCCCAAGTCGTGAATTATAGTAATTTTGCGGTGAATATTCCGTTAATATCGATATGAGACTTGTTGCTAAGGACCTGATGAAGATGTATGGCAAGCGCCAGGTTGTCAAAGGCGTGTCCTTGGAGGTTGAGCAAGGTGAAATAGTGGGGCTCCTTGGACCAAATGGGGCGGGGAAGACTACTTCGTTCTACATGATTGTCGGATTTATCAAGCCCAATGGTGGCAAGGTATTCCTGGAGGATGAGGAGATTACCCTCCTGCCTATGTACCGTCGGGCACAGAAGGGTATTGGTTATCTTCCGCAGGAAGCTTCTGTGTTCAGAAAACTCAGTGTCGAGGATAATATCAAGGCTGTTCTGGAAATGATGCCTTATACAACGGAGCAACAGCGTGACAAATTGGAGTCGTTACTGGATGAGTTTGGCCTCAATAAAGTTAGGAAAAGCAATGGCGACACCCTGAGTGGTGGAGAACGCCGACGCTGTGAGATAGCACGCGCCCTTGCAACGGATCCCAAATTTATCCTGTTGGACGAGCCCTTTGCCGGTATCGATCCGATTGCTGTGGAGGACATTCAATACATTGTCGCCAAATTGAAGACAAAAAATATAGGTATCCTGATCACAGACCATAATGTCCAGGAGACTTTGTCCATTACGGATCGGTCATACCTGATGTTTGAAGGAAGCATCCTCAAAGCCGGTACCGCCGAAGAGCTTGCTGCGGATGAACAGGTACGGAAGGTGTATCTTGGTCAAAGCTTTGAATTAAGGCGTAAGGTCATCGACCTGAGTACAAAAAAAGAAATCCGGGAGGGCGTTTGATGAGATTGTTGAGTCCTTTAGTTTTGTTGATATTTGTATTGACTTCATGCAGTAGTGATGAAGACCGGATGAGGCCCGGAGAGAAATATTCCGTTGACACGACCATGTTTCGCGAATATCAGAAAATTGACTCCATCGTCAAGATCGAGTGTGATAGAATTACAGACAGTATTTTCCGAAAGGCCTATGATAGCTTACTTCGGATAAGATCTAAAGATATCCGTTCCATCAAGGGTGACGGTCAGCCACCGGTAGAAAACCGGTTCCCGGCTACTCTGGAAAAGCTCCGCAAAAAACAAGGATGATGAAGAGAGGGTTTAGGTATTTGGGTTTGGCTTTGCTCTGTATCGTGGCCATATTATTGTGGCAGGCAGCATCTGATCCGATACAGGTCACCAGGTTTTCCAGGGCCGCATTAAAGGAAATAGAAGTGAGGAAACAGAATTACTACAAGAAGAAAATGGCGGAGTGCCATGCCAATGCGTTGGGAATGGCTTCCACGATGGTGGACTCTGCTCTGATCGAGCAGGCATTGTTTATCGGGGCCGATACGCTACTCAGACCGGACAGGCCTATGAGGCCGGAAGTCGAGACTTTTGCTTCAAATATTGAAAATATTCCGGTACGCCCATGGCTTAAAAAAACTGATTTTGTCAGTCCTTTCCAAAAAAAGGATACCTTTGTGAAAGATTCCTTGAAGCTGAAGGATAGCGTGAAGGTGATAAAATGAATTTTCAGGTTTATTGATTGTCGGGCTGCACTTTGACTAAAGACGCAAAATCTGATTGTCTCGTAAGACAATCGTTAACATGTAATACATTTTATTGGAAAGAAATATTCCAACACAACCACCAAATATAAATCCATGGAAGTAAATTCATTTGAAGACCTAAACCTGGAGGATAGCTTGTTGAAAGCATTGAAAGCGATTGACTATTCAGTTCCCAGTCCAATACAAGCCCGAGCTATACCGGTCGCCCTGACAGGGGTGGACATAATCGGGCAAGCACAGACAGGAACAGGCAAGACAGCCGCTTTCGGTATTCCGATGATCCAAAATATCTCCAAATCCGGCCGCTATACCAAAGGTCTCGTCCTATGTCCCACGCGCGAGTTATGCATTCAGGTTACCAATGAACTGAAGAAACTGGCGTATTTTTCCAGGCATGTTTCCGTTTTTGCAATATATGGTGGCGATCCCATCAATCCGCAGATTAAGGCCTTGAAAGCCGGAGTGGACATTGTGGTGGGTACACCGGGAAGAGTGATGGACCACTTATCACGAGGGACATTATTACTGGATGGATTAGAAATACTCACCCTGGATGAGGCGGATGAAATGCTCAATATGGGCTTTAGGGAAGACCTTGAGACGATTTTGCAATCGGTACCGGAGCATAGGCAGACCATTTTATTTTCGGCTACCATGCCAAAGGCTATTCTGGATATTACACACCTGTACCAGAAGAATCCCCAACTGATCAAAGTCACGCCTACCAATCTTACCTCAGCAAGTGTAGAACAATTTTATATTGAGACAGACATGAATCATCGCCTGAAAGTACTTACCTATCTGCTCAATGCAGGCGATTATGCCCAGGCCATCGTTTTTTGTAACACCAAGGCCAAGGTCGATGAACTGTCCAATGAATTGGCCGAAAATCTGGTAAAAAACGACGTCTTGCACGGAGATTTGGGCCAGGAAAAACGCAATCGCATCCTCAATAAGTTCAGAAAAGGAGAGTTTAAGGTATTGGTGGCTACAGATGTGGCAGCTCGGGGGATCGATGTTCCCAATGTCGATCTGGTCTGTAATTACGATGTGCCGTTTGATCCGGAATATTATGTACACAGGATAGGCAGGACGGGCCGGGCCGGTAAAGAGGGCAAGGCATATAGTTTTCTGGCAGGCTCAAGAGACAAAAGACTGCTCCGTCAGATTGAGAGCTTTGCCAAGGTCAAAGTAGAACAATACAAATTGCCTACAGCCACGGAAATTGCACGAATCGAACTGGACAAGGTAAAAACGCAACTGAAGGCTGCTATCCTGGCCGGAAAAGAAGCCGTATATCTGGATCTGGCAAAAGAGTTGATGCAGGAAGGTGGACCGGCGAACATAATTGCTGCCCTTCTTTTGAAAATTATACCTCCCGGCAAACACGAATGGGCAGTAAGCGCCGGTGCATCGAGAGACAACAAGGAGAAAAGAGGTGAACGGCCGGACTCAAACAGGCGGAAACAGGATCGGGAAAGGACCCGGAGAGATGAAAAGCCTAAGCCATCCGCAAATCGCGGCAAAGATAAAGATCGCAAATCAGATAAACCTAAGTTCGGAAAACCGGAAAAAACTTTTGTCAAACACGAAAATGAGATGTCATTGGAGGATATCCTGGCCAGTTTAGGTTTGGATTCCGAGGGTAATGATATCAAACCTTCCGGTAAAGACAAAAAGAAGACTGATAAAAAGAAAATGCCGGGTGATCATTTTTATAGTTCATCTATACGAGAAAAGGAAGAATTTGTACCTGTGCCCCGGAAGAAGAAGAAAAAATAATGCTCTGACAGGTGATTGGTTTTTCTGTTTGATGATTTAGCGCTTTGTAATAACAAATACTCAAGAATGAAATTTGGCAAGACTATAAAAATATTTCTAATTGATGGTGATCCAAACGGGCGGATGAGTTGTGAACTTTCTAATTGGACAGGAAAAGCATTTAAAATTCCCCGAATTAAAATTAAAGATTGTGTTGACAGGCCGGAAATTAAAAATCCGGGAATTTACTTTCTATTTGGAAAAAACGAAATTGGAAAGGATATAATTTACATTGGTGAAGCCGAAACAGTATATAGCCGTTTGCTTCAGCACCTTAATCAAAAGGATTTTTGGAATGAGGCCATAATATTTATTAGCAAAGATGAAAATCTTAATAAGGCTCATATTAAGTATTTAGAAAACAAATTGTATGAAATTGCCAAACAGGTAAATAGATACCATATAGATAACACAACCGTACCAACTCTGTCGTCGATCTCCGAGTCTGATCGCGCAGAAATGGAAGAGTTTTTAGAAAATGTAAAGCTTTTAGTAAGTACACTTGGGCATAAGGCTTTCGACACAAAAAGGGAAACTTCCTCGATCAAACCCAAAGATGTCTTTTATTTAAAAGGACCCAGAGGAGCAGATGCACATGGATTACCAACCTCTGATGGATTTCTTGTATTGAAAGGTTCAAAAGCAGCGGAATCGACCACTCCTTCAATCGCCTCCAACTTGGTGAAGCTTAGATCAAAAATAATTGATCAAGGGGCTATTATTTTAAAAAAAGGATATTTTGAATTCCCTGATGATTTTATATTCAGTAGTGCTTCCGCTGCGGCTTCTATAGTTTTAGGTAGAAATGCTAACGGATTAAGCGAGTGGAAATTTCAAAGTGGTAAAACACTTAAAGACTTTGAAACAAATGATGCAATAAACGAGGTATAACAAGGTACTTAGTCAAAACCGGCTTTTCGTTTTAAATGAAAATCTTAACTTAACAATCCGGCACTGCGTAAGCACCCGACCGTTTTGCGCAACATTTTTAATATTTTAACACGTGAGGCAACAGGAGCTTGTATGCAAGTGTCATTTGATTCAATTTGCCTCCCATCATCCATGTAATTTTTTTACAAAGAAAAGGATGTGTTGAAAAACATAAAATATCCGGGTACACCGAAGGATGAAACTAAAAGAAGCCATGTCAATGCCTTGAAATCCATGCTGTCATATTTTATTTTTTTCCTTACCATAATTTTATTTACTTTTATCCCAATCTTATCGAATCCACGAAATTTACGTGTATGACCAATAAAATTATTTTTTCACTCGTGATGGCGGTGTCCTTTCAATGGTCATTGTCAGCACAGGATGTACACTTTACAAGGTTCTATGATGCACCGACCACGCTGAGTCCTGCTAAGACCGGGGATTACCTCGGTACCTTCCGGGCAGGTGGAATCATGCGTGATCAGAACTATAATTTGTCACACATCTATCTTACTCCCGCCGGTTATGTTGACGCGCCTATCATACGGGGCTTCAGGCAGAATCATTGGGTAGGTGTCGGATTGACTTTTCTGATGGACCGGGCAGGAGCTGCCGGATTAAAAAATGCCTCCTTTGGTGCATCAGCTGCCTATCACATTGGTTTTAATAAAAAAATGACTTCCTATCTTTCTGTGGGAATTTCCTATGCATTGGCTGCCCGTTCCATTGCAGACAGGGAGAAGGCGATATTTGAGGATGGCCTGATCAATTCAATTCCATCCGTGGATATCGATAATATCAACGATCAGAAAGTTAATTACGGATTTTTCTCCGGGGGAGCTCAGTACACGGCTGCCCTCCCAAATGACGGTAACATCAAGGCCGGTTTCGCCATGCTGTATCTCAACCGTCCAAGGAATGGCATCCTGAAGACCGGTGGCATCCGGCTTCCTATCCGCACCAATGTATATGCCACGGCGGATGCATCCGTAGCAGATAGGATCGACATCCTGCCTGCTTTATACTTTGCCACTATGGCCGGCCAAAGAGATATGGCACTGCAATTTCAGGGAGGCTATCGGCTCAACCCTCGTAAAGGTCAGCGTGTAATGGCAGGATTGGGCTATCGTTTTGGTGATGCCATTCAGGTACTGGCGGGTATGGATATTAAAAATACACGGATTGGCCTTGCTTACGACATCACTGTCAATGATATCCGGCCAACCGGTGCTCTTGAGATTTCAGTCAGCCATATTTTTATGATCTATAAAAAACCGAAGGACAACCCGGTTATCCTTTGTCCCAGAATTTAATCTCATTCCCTATGAAGATATTGACCGTTCCTATATTGATTTTGTTGACAATGGCAGCTTCAACTGTGTTGGCCCAGCCATTGAAGACCATTCCGTATCAGGCTCGCATTGAGAAGGCTGATGAATATGCCGACAGGAATAATTATGCCAGTCAACTGGATGAACTGGAAGAGGTGTATAAGGAAAGAAAGGACAAATCCATGTTGCCTCTGATGGCGCAATTGAATTATAAGCTGAGAGACTATGGTCGTGCGGAGAATCTGTATAAACGGATTGTGGATGGCGACAAGAAAGGTACGGATATAGAAGCCCGGTATATGTATGGTAAAATGCTAAAACTCAATGGCAAATACCAGGAAGCTGCAGAAGTGCTCAGAGAGGTTAAGAATACCGACGATGATGTATATGCCCCTCTTGCTATCATGGAACTCAAGGGTATTCTCCTCGCAGTAAGTACGGATACCGTAAAGCAAATATCCGTAGTGCCTGCGGGACCCAAGATCAATACAAAAAGCGGAGAATACTCACCCACTCTATACAACAATGAATTGTACTTCACCTCAACAGCCCTCGCTGCCGGTGAAGAGCCCGGAAATACTTATGTGGTCAAATTGCTGAAGTCACAAAGGGATAAGGATGGAGGATGGAGTAAGGCTTCTGAGGTTGATGCACTGATATCTGCATCCAGTCCGGCTGTGGGCAATGTGGCCTTTTCGCAAGCCGATCAGATTATGTATCTGACCAAGGTTACCTTTGATGGCGAAGAAGTAGCTACATCCAGGGTGTATTACAGTAAGCGGGAAGGAGATGCATGGACTGATCCCGCACTGGTCAAAGGTCTGCCGGATTCTTTTATCGTCAAGAATCCAATGCCGGGAGAATTATACGGCAGAGATGTACTGTTCTTCTCCTCTAATGCCCCCGGTGGAAGAGGAGGATTCGATATCTTCTATGCGACTAAGATTTCCGAGGGCATATTCGATTCACCGGTCAATCTTGGACCAACTGTCAATACTGCGGGCGATGAAATTACGCCCTTTTATAAAGAAGGAAAATTGGTGTATGCAACAGACGGACTTCCTTCATACGGTGGTTTCGACCTGTATTCCACAGAATGGAACGGCACCTCCTGGTCCACTCCTGCCAATATGGGTCCGGGTTTTAATTCTCCGGCTGATGATATGTACTATACCATCGATGAAGAAGGTTACGAAGGCCTGCTGGTATCCAATAGGGTAGGCACTACCTCATTACGCGGCAAAACATGCTGTGATGATATCTTTACCTTCTCCATAGCAAAGCCTGTGGTAGAACTGGAAGTATATGTCCTCGATGAGAACAAACCATTGCGCCATGGTGAATTGTCCATTATGGAGCAGTTTAAACCCGAAACAAAAGTTACAGAAGGAAAGGATGATACCTACCATTTTTCTTATGAACTGGATATCAATAAAGGTTATTTTATTAAGGTGACCAGGATTGGATTTTTCCCCGATTCTCTTTATGTAAAGACAACCGGTATCAAGGAAGACAGTACCATGATTGTCAAAATCAACCTAAAACCGAAACCTGAAGTTGAGGTAATTAGCATCAATCAGCCTATCCGTCTCAACAACATCTATTATAATTATAACGATGCAAAAATTCTGAAGGCTGCAATGCCTGATTTGGATTATTTGTACGAATTGATGCAACAATATCCGGATATGGTTATCGAATTGTCCTCACACACCGACTCGCGTGGTAATGATGAATTCAATATGAAATTGTCCCAGCGTAGAGCGGACTCTGCCATGAATTATCTGTTGGCCAAAGGCATTGCTCCGGAGAGAATACAAGCGGTGGGATACGGGGAATCCATGTTGCTCAACAACTGTGGAAATGATGTCAAGTGCAGTGAGGAAGAGCATCAACTCAACAGGCGTACTGAATTCAAGATTATTTCCGGACCGACTAATATTGAAATTAAGAAACAAATCACACGGGAAAGAGGAAAAATCATTGATACGAAAACCATTAAGGAAAAATAATTCTTTGATATTAAAAGCTTGTCATGAAGAGAAGGAGTTTTATCATCAATTCGGGCCTGATGCTTGGCACCGGTGGTCTTGATATGACAGCTTTTCAACAGGAGGGCCCTGTCAAAGGAAAGCCGATTGTTATCTCTACCTGGAATTTCGGTCTTGAAGCCAACAAGGAAGCATGGCGTATCCTGTCAGCCAATGGCAATGCCCTCGATGCAGTGGAGAAGGGGGTGATGGTAGCCGAATCTGACCTCAACAATACTTCGGTAGGACGTGGCGGCAATCCCGACCGGGATGGAATCGTGACCCTTGATGCAAGCATCATGGATCAACATGGTAATGCCGGTTCTGTAGCAGCCCTTGAAGACATCGAACACCCGATATCAGTGGCTAGATTGGTCATGGAGAAAACACCCCATGTCATGCTAGCCGGTGACGGCGCACGCCAGTTTGCCCTTGAAAATGGCTTCAAACCCATTGATCTGCTGACAGAAAAAAGTAAAGCCAATTATAAGAAATGGTTGGAAACATCCAAATATAAACCCGTGATCAATATCGAAAATCACGACACCATCGGCATGCTTGCCCTTGATGCTTCGGGAAATTTTTCAGGCGCTTGTACAACAAGCGGTTTGGCATTTAAGATGCATGGCAGGGTTGGGGATTCACCGATTATAGGGGCCGCCTTGTATGTCGATAATAACTATGGCGCTGCTGTATGCACCGGGATTGGTGAACTGGTCATGAAGAATCTTTCTTCCTTCCTGGCTGTTGAGCAGATGCGCAGTCGCAAATCCCCTCAACAGGCTTGCGAGTACGCCATCAGGCGCATCATGGAAAAAACACCGGATGTCAGCAATGCTCAGGTCGGTATCCTTGCCATCAATAAAAAAGGTGAGATAGGTGCATGTGCCATTCAGGAAGGATTTACCTATGCAGTCCGTTCTGTTGATGTGGAGAAAGTTTTTAATGCTGCCCATCGCTATAAAAGAAGCAAATCGACTTCACAATAATAAAAACCTCCACCCATGAACAACTACTTCTTCTTAGTCATCGAAAGCAGTGAAATATTTGCTCAGGGTGTGAAGTGTATCCTGGCAGGCGGTTTTGGGGAAGGTTCTCATGTTCGTCTGATCCATAAAAAAAGTGACTTGGTTGTTCCATCTGAAGTTAAGTGTATCATCGTTGGCAATGGCCTTGGTGTCGAGATGAATTTTTACGAAATACTGGAATGTATCAAGTCCTTGCGTGTTAAGGCACCAAAGCTTTGTATTCCTGAGATGATTACCTCCAAAATGGCCAAGGCACTTTATACGGATAAATTAGTGGACGGCATCATGCATCGTGACTGTTCTGCTGAGGAAATGATTCACGGAATCAATGTATTGATGCGTGGAGATGTATATATCGGTAAAAATATCTGGCTCCATCAGACCAAGGAGCAAAGTGTGAAAGCAACGAAAAAAGACGACCCATTCTACCTGGTCCAGACCCTTACTGACCAGGAAAAGCTGATCATGGAATATGTTATTGAGGGTAAGTCGTCAAATGATATCTCCCAAATCCTGTTCAGGTCAGTCCATACCATTAAGACACACCGGCGCAACCTGCTCAACAAGCTGGGGGTCTCCAATACCATTGAATTGATAACCTACCTGGATTCAATCGGGTATAAGAAGTAAAGATCGGCCCTGACAGGAACGTCTGTTGATCTTATTTTTTTACAAATTTTGCCATCCGGTACCTTCCCCGCTCTATCCCTGTAATAAAATATACTCCGGGATTCAATGTTTCAATATTGACAGGAAATCGGGAAGCGGATATAACGCTCTTTCCTGAGAGGTCGAGAATATTGATGGCACAATTTTGGCCTTCCATCGAACGAACAGTAATCTGATTCCCGGCAGGGTTTGGAAATACGTTCATTTCATCGAAAGCATGTGAAACAGCATTGATTTGGCATGACGTGTCGATTTTAGAGGCAAAAAATTTGGCCATATTCGTTGTTCTGAGCCCGTAATCATCAATGATATGGCCGGATAATTGCGGAAAAAGCGTCTGGAGAATACAGTCGGCTGAATTGCCCGTGAAATCAGCCTGGTATTCCGGAATGGTAAATTCCTGTGCTTTTTTATTTTTCAAAAAATTGACAATGCCTCCATTTCCAATGGAAAATGCGTTGCCGAAGATCCAGGGACATCCGACCGAATTTACGGCACAGCTTGCTACACCTTGCATCACCTTGCCATAATGAAAGGGTACCACCAAATCATTCGGCTGAGCATACATGTAAAGGGCCGGTAAGTCCACAGCACCGACATCATTGAAAAGATCATTCATAATGCCACCGTAAAAGGAGGCAACACCCCGAATCCTGTAATCGCCTGCATCCGGATGGAGGGTACCTTTTCTGGGCCCTAAATCAGGCCGATCGAGGTTCATGGAATCTATCGGATAACTATAGGGTGGAAGGCAACCATTATTATAGGCAGCATTCGGCTTGTTGACCTTTTCTAATGCTGCTGCAGCCGTGTATTCCGGATCATTATCATCTCCATATGCCACTTCAAGGCAAATGAAGCCTCCGGCACTTTCTCCTGTCAGGAAAACATTATTTGGGTCGATGTTGTATTTTTCCTTATTTGCTATCAGATACCTGATTGCTCCACATACATCCTGTGCTCCCCGATACAAGCCCCGATGCCATTCGGAAGTGTCGGCAACACTCAGGCAGCCATAGTTGTCGATGGCACATTGAAGCAGTTCCGGCCTTTGAAACATACCCAACCGATATTCGATGGAAGCAGCAACATAACCCTTTTTAGCAAAGTCCCTGATCCAACCCGCAATGTTCCCGTCTGTCCTCGACCCGGCCATAAAGGCACCTCCATGGACGGCTATGAGCAAAGGCCTGCCACATGCCGGAGGTGAGTCGTCTGTAGGATAAGTGATGTCCATGAAAAGAGGTTGTTCCCTGCCTGAAAAATTGATTGCCTGTCCATAGAGGATATCTTTTTCGGAGGCTGTCTGGTATTTACCGGTTACAAACGGCTGGCTGTGTCCCGGATAAGAACTCAGGCTGAATAGAAAGGGGAGCAGAAAGTAAAAAACGTGCTTCATTTTAAAGGTTTTCTGCTGGTTATGAAATTTTATCCTTTATTCTACGAAAAGTGCGGAGATTGATCTGTGTTCGTGAGTGTTCCGGATTGCCCGGGCAAATAACTTGCTCGTAGACAATACCCGTATTTTAGAAGATTTTTGGGTTAACGGTATGGTATCGGTCACAATCAATTCAAGGAGACTGGATTTTTCGATATTTTCAAATGCCTTTCCTGACAGGACAGGGTGTGTACATATAGCCCTGACACTCTTGGCACCTTTGGCAAGTAATGCATCGGCAGCCTTGCAAAGGGTGCCTGCAGTGTCTACAAGGTCATCAACCAATATGACATCCGCTTCGTTTACATCACCTATGACGGTCATACCGGCGACTTCATTCGCTTTTTCACGGTATTTGTCGCAGATGACCAGATCTTTTTTGAAATATTTGGCATAGACCCTGGCACGCTTAACCCCACCAACATCAGGTGAAGCAAATTTGACATTTTTAAGATCTAAGGATTCAAGGTATGGTGTAAAAATCGCTTCCGACTTGAGATGGTCCACCGGAATATCAAAGAATCCCTGTATCTGATCGGCATGGAAGTCCATGGTCATGATCCGGTCGGCACCTGCCGCTTGAATCAGATTGGCCACCAGTTTGGCCGAAATGGGAACCCTTGGTTTGTCTTTGCGATCCTGACGTGCATAGCCGAAATAAGGAATTACAGCCGTTATATATCCTGCAGAGGCCCTCTTGGCAGCATCAATAAAAAGCAAGAGTTCAAACAGGTTGTCGGATGGCGGAAAAGTGGATTGGATAAAAAAGACATATGCCCCTCTGACTGATTCGTTGATAACCGTCTGCATCTCACCATCGGAGAAGCGGCTGATGGTTCTGGCACCCAGGGGCTGTCCGTAATAATCGCTGATTTTTTCCGATAAATACTCTGAGGCAGCGCAGGAGAATAGCTTTACTTCGACCATTGTTTCGGGATTGGGATGTGTTTTATTATTCACGCCTCAAAGGTAAATCTTTTTGGATAATCGGTAAAAAGAATTGAACATCTGCATCAAGAATTCTTTGCCAATCCCCGGCCTTTCATAACCTGCCTGAGAGGTCGCAGCTGAATAGTATGTACTCCCGGTAAGTTAAAGCAACACAGCCAATAGTATGAATAATCCAAAAATCGCGAGGTCTTGTGATAAAATTTTTGATTTCTTTGATCAAATGAAAGATCTCTTTGAGTTTCAAAAAGATTCAAAAATAAGGAAGCCGAAGAAAAAAATATTGAGACAAACAAAGCAGTGACAGGCTGCAAGTTATCATTCAGAGTTTCGAAGACGGTGATTGAAAAATAATATTTAGAAATTTCAAACAAATTGCACGGAGTTACGTCATTAACATTGGAGAAGCTTTCCGGGGATTATAATTAATGAATTCCCTGGGTTGAAAAAATAAATTGATCCTTTAAAGACATAACTTTTTGTAGCTTCACCGGTATTGACTTCAACAGAGTAAGGTCTACAAGCTATGATCCGGCAGAATAAATTAAGTTCTTTCCTTTTAGAAATATGAAAAAATTAGTTCAAATAATCCTTTCCTTTATTGCAATCCTGGCATCAGATCAGGTGCAGGCACAGGTAAGATATTCATTAAAAGCAGAGACGGGATATTTAAACTATCGAAATAACACGATTCAGGTGGATCCCGGTCCGGACTGGAAGGGATACTATTTAAACGGAGAGAATGGTATTGATATAAGTGTCGTAAACGGCATTGATATCAAAAACAGATTTTTTGCAGGCCTTGGACTCGGATATGTAAATTTTGAAGGAATAAACGGCCTTCTCCTTTTCGCCAACCTGGAATTCATACCCTTAAAAACAGGGTTATCCCCCGTTGTAGATATGAAATTCGGATATAGTCATATCCGTAACCAATATGCAAACGGTACGGGGACAGGATTTGGCGAACTATGCGGCGGACTTAATTACAGACTTTCTGACAGCTTCAATATTTTTGCTGAATCAGGCATTTCGCTGACTCAACAATCGTGGTTTATCCCTTTTAGATTAGGCATACGGCTAAGTATGTAAATCGGGAGTTATATCGAAATTTAAAAGTGTTTAAAATTCATTTAATTTTATAATTTATATTTATAAAAACGGTATCTTTATCGAAAAAATAAGCCCTTAAGCGTTGTTAATTTAAAATATCCAAAAAAGATCAGCAAACAACGTCGCATAAACCCAAGGTAACGTGTAAATACCACCCACAAATGGGCAAACAAATAACTTCAGCGAAGAGAAAAAAGGAAATACTGAACATTGAAACACTTGAGATGTTCGAAAGACTGATCAACAGGGATTCTAAACCGTATGCGCTTGACATGTTAGTCATGCCCGGTACGCTTGAGGACAAACACAAAAATTGTGATGCCATCCCTGCCCTTAGAAGACAGTTTAACCTCATATATTTATTATTGGAAGGAGAGCATGATGTAAAATTAGGAGCCGACCATTTAGTGTTAAATCCTAATGACCTTGTAATCGTTCCTGAAAATATGTTGTATGCAAGTGACCACATAAAAAATTGCAAAGGATATTGTATTCATTTTAAACCGGAGTTTCTGAAACCTCAATTAACCCGGCCTATTCATGAGGAATTCCCCTATTTTCATTTTGATGCACCCCACATCATTAATTTGAATAAAAAGGAAAGTAAAATTATTCAGCAAGCATTCAGAAACATTCTTGAAGAATACAATCGCCCTTCGCCGGAAAAAGATTTCTTGCTTTGCAATCTTATTCTCATTTTGTTGTTGAGAGTACGCGAAATATACAGGATTCGGGTAAAGGAATTAAAAAAGAACATAAGCAGACAAGAACAATTAGCCAATAGTTTCAGGTTGTTGGTTGAAAAGAAATTTATTGAAAAGAGGACAGTTAGTGAATATGCAGAACAGTTACATATTAGCCCTAAACATCTTTCTGATGTGGTAAGTGAGACTTTTGGACGATCTCCGCTGCAAATCATTCACGATATATTGTTGCTTGAAGCAAAAGTTCAGTTGAAGGCAACTGACAAATCCGTTTCGGAAATTGCATATTATCTGAATTTTGACGACCAGCCGCACTTTACTAACTTTATTAAAAAACGTACCGGATTTTCACCGCAGGAACTGCGAAAGAAGCTCTGATTTATACATGTCTTGCCGAATAATTTACAATCAGACGGCAAGATTGTTGTTTTTCTTTGTGCTATCATTTTAAAATTAAATATAATGGAAAAGACAACAAAAAATTCTAAGATGGCGGAATGGAAAAATTTTAATAATCCTGATGAAGTCCGTGAATTTCCGAAAGGCAGGCTTGAATTGGTAAATATTGGCGGAGCTACGATAGGGCGTGGTGTTTTTGAGCCAGGATGGAGATGGGCTACCTCTGTGCAGCCCATTGCAAATACACACAGTTGTGAAGCCCCTCACTTCCAGTTCCATGTGGCCGGTATCCTGCATGTAGTAATGGATGATGGAAGTGAGTTTGATCTGAAACCCGGCGATGTTTCTTTATTGCCTCCCGGTCATGATGCATGGACTGTAGGAGATGAAACGGTTGTTGTAATTGATTTTCAGGGTATGATCGATTATGCAAAACATTTATAAAAATTTTAATGACCTGGGATGAAAAAAGATACTATTGAAGCAAATGATGAAGAAACGACACGGCTGACAGTTGAAAGATTTAATTCGGCATTTAATCGGCATGACGTGGATGCTATCATGAGTCTGATGACTGCAAATTGCGTCTTTGAAAACACCAATCCGCCACCGGATGGATTGCGGATTGAAGGCGAAAAGGCGGTCAGAGAATATTGGATGAAGTTTTTTGCTAACAACCCTGATGCCTATTTTGAGGAAGAAGAATTAATTGTCACCGGAAATCGATGTGTTGTTCGGTGGATATATCGAAAGACCAAAGATGGGAAGCCCTGGCATCTGAGAGGCGTGGATGTTTTTAAAGTTGAAAATGGAAAAGTGGCAGAAAAACTGGCATATGTAAAAGGGTAAATTATTCTGTATTTTTCCAACAGCATTCTGATCTGCAATATGCATCAGAGACATTTAATTTTCATATCCTTATTTGAACTTTACATTCAAATGACAAATGCTACTTTTTTATTAAAAGGTTGGTTTTTTAAAGCATAGTAATATAGTATAAATTGATAAAAATATTCAATCAAAACAAGGAGACAAACTGATTTTTTTGGGGTTGACTCTTTTTTTATTCGGTCTTGCCGTCGGACTGTTTGTTCAAAACATGTCAAATCCTCGTATGGCTCTTTCAGCTCACCTTGAAGGTGTAATGAACGGTATGTTTTTAGTAATACTCGGACTTATCTGGAATCAACTGATACTTTCTTCAACAGCTCTAAAAACAACATTCTGGTTGGTAATTTATGGAACATTTGTAAACCTTATAGCAGTAATTATTGCTGCCATGTCAGGAAATGGAAAAATGATGCCAATTGCCGGTGGACAAGAAGGAACAAGAGCGATAGAAGGACTGATTTCATTTTTGCTCATTTCTCTTTCTTTATGCATGCTTGCAGTATGCATCATAGTTTTATTTGGATTTTATAAACACATGAAACAAAAAACTGTCGAGCAATGATTCAAAACATTTGTCTCAACCATTATACATGATACACACATAACGACACAATGAATTCTCCTGCAGCCGGCATTCAGGTACTAGAATATTCTCTCCGACACTTCCTTCATATTTTCCCGATTTTTAGTTCTCAGGTAAGGCCGGAATGAATCGTAATCATTTTCCCAGCAATATTTTCCTTAGATTTAAAAAAAGTAGGTTATTTTAGAACCTGAATCCTCGCAATTCAAGTTCAGATGATAAAATTTACCCCCTACCTCTTGATTCTTCTACTGATTTCCTGTACAGATCCTGATACTCCGCCACAAAAAACTCAAAAGCAAATCACGGACTTTGTAGATGCCTACTATACGTCATCTCAATATGAAACAGATGATCAGAGCAGGGTCTCTCTGTTGCGGGCAGTGAAAGGAACAGACTTGCCCTATGTCGGCCTGGAGTGTCCTACCTTGCAAAGACCGTATATCGCCCATGGTGAACTCGTGTTTACCAATCAGCCTAATGCTAATTTTAAGCTACTGGACCGCCAAAACGATGATCCTTATTCCCTTCCCGAAGAGCAAACCATTGTATTCAGGAAGATGCCCGGCACAGACTGGGAGGCGATCATCAGCGGGTGGGGCAACTATTATTTGGGCTTTGCCGGGATTAATGACGTCCGGGCTCTCCGGCCTGATCTTTACTTTGGCATGAAGGTCCCGGTAAAGTATTATGAATTGGGCTTCTTTCATGTGCGGTACGACCGGGAAGCTGACGGCCGTGGAAAAGCAAAACTCTGGTTTAACGGTGATTATTTCGGAGAGGTCGTGAGTCCTGACGACAGCTGGAGTCGGCGCCTTGGATATGGCGTGGGCATTGAAACCAATTCAACCGATTTTAACTGGGTAGCAACAATGTTCACGGAGCGCGGTATGACGGATGCTGAAAGAAATGAATATTTCGAAGCAGTGAAAAATACGTATTCTGTCGGCACTATTCCCGACCTGCCCTATGCGAGTGACATCAATATTGTCGAATCCAACGGCAAGTTAACGGCTGCATATGCCTACCATGGAAAGGCAAGTGAGGATAAGGCCAAAACGGAATTCCAATGGTGGCAACTGTCTCCTGATCTGTCTAATCAGAAAATGATAAGCACTGATGCCAATATACCGGTACAGCCCGATGTCAAAGTATGCGTGAAGGTGTATGACACACAAGGCAGGAGCTGGATGTTTATTTCCGGAAATTACCGGTAAATGATTGCAGGAAGTGTAATATTACAGGCAGGTATAAAAAAACGGAGCAAGCCTGACTGTTTCGACTCAAAAATGGAGACTTTGCAACCAGACAACTAAGCAGACTTTAACCGGAGAGTTCTTTAACAACTTGACACAGACCAACGATCCGATGCGCATTGTCGGCCTGCTATACGTAGTTTTAATAGACCGTTTGTCTGTAAAAGTTGATATATTTACATTAAATGAGAATTGATATGAACAAGAAAGCAATTAACGGGCTGAATGCTGTTTTGGCGGAGCAAGGCAAGACCAACAAATGGCTTGCTGAAAAACTCAACAAACACGAAAAAACAGAATTTACAAGTTACGATTTACGAATGACGATATACGAATGACGATTTACGATTTAGCGATTTACGATTATGCAAGAACAAATTAAGAAACGAACGAAACAAGCCGGTTTGGAAGTAATCAAACTAATTGATGAATTGCCCGGTAAGCCTTCTGCATGGGCTAATTCAAAACAAATCATTCGGAGTTCAACATCAATTGGTGCAAATTATCGGGCAGCCTGTCGGGCAAAATCATCGGCCGATTTTATTAATAAATTAAAAATAGTAGAAGAGGAAGCGGATGAAACACAATATTGGCTGGAAGTTTTAGAAGAAAGCAAACTTATTAACTCCGGACGGATTGAAACAATAAAAAAAGATGTGAATGAAATCGTTTCCATCGTTGTGGCATCCATCAAAACAATGCGGTAAAAAGAAAATCGTAAATCGTAAATCAAAAGTCGTAAATGGAAAAACTGCTCACAGATACACACTACAACACCTGGCTTTCGCTACTTGATGTGGAGCTGGAAAAAGTATTTGAAAAAATTAAAGCTCGTGAATGGACAGCAGAAAATTTCAAATTCGCAACAGCCGTATCGGTAATGTCTTCATCAAAAATTGAAGGTGAAACACTTGAAGTAGATAGTTATGTAAAGCATAAAATGCTTGATGTAGAATATCTGCCTAATCTCACCGAAAAGCCAAATGACTTATATGCTGCATATGAATTTGCAAAAGACCACACCTTATCAAAAGAACATTTTCATACTTGCCATTCAATCGCAACGTTGCATTTATTGACCGAACAACAAAGAGGCCAAATAAGAAAAGGTAACATGTTGATAATGGAGCAACAATCACAGCGTGTGGAATATGAAGCAGCATCTGCTCAAATGGTGCAAAAAGAATATGAAAGATTTTGGAGTGAGTTAAATAATTTAATAGAGCTTAATCTAAAAATTGAAGAAGCCTTTTACTATGCATCGTTGATTCATTTGGTGTTTGTGAAAATTCATCCGTTCAATGATGGCAATGGCAGAACTGCAAGATTGCTTGAAAAATGGTTTCTGTCTTCTAAATTAGGAGAAAAAGCCTGGTATATACCCAGTGAATTATACTACTACAACAACCTGAAAACATATTATCACAATTTGGCTCGTGTTGGATTGGTTTATGAAGAATTGAAGTATGAAAGAGGAATACCTTTCCTGCTCATGCTTCCAAATTCATTGACGATTTACGATTGACGATTGACGATTGACGATTGACGATTGACGATTTTAGATTGATGATTGAATGATTGACGAATATGCAAGAACAAATTAAGAAGTGAACGAAACAAAATGATTTGGAAGTAATCAAGCTAATTGATGAATTACCCAATAAACCATCAACCTGGGTTATTACAAAACAAATTATCCGCAGTTCAACTTCAATTGGAGCCTGTTATTGGGCATCATGCCGGGCAAAATCATCAGCAGATTTTATAAATAAACTGAAAATTGTGGAAGAAGAAGCCGATGAAAACCTATATTGGCTTGAAGTTTTAGAGGAAAGCAACTTCATTAAATCGGAGCGAATTAGTGCAAATAAAATGTAGTAGCTCCTCTTTTTTCTGATTATTTTTGGAATTTTCGCTAGGGTGGCGCATTGACGAAGTCAGGACAAGGCAGGAGCCGGATGTTTATTTCCGGAAATTACCGGTAAATGATCTGTATGAGTTATGCTTTAATCAGGCAACAACTAAAACATTGCCCGTAATCAGATAGAATATATTTTCTCCTGTTTTCTACTCTTATTTTAAGGGATTTTTCAAAAGATGTTGATTCTATGTGAATTATAATTCCAGTGTCCATCTTTTGGGAGTCCCGATGAATCAAATTACGCCCATCCGCCTTACCTTTTCCTCCACGTCCAACATAAATTTCAAAAGTTTTTTTTCAGAATGCAAATAGCTTGCATTGGCGCGGCTAACTTTGAAAGCGTAAAGACACAATAATGTCGAAAGACGCAAAAAACATATATAAATAAAAAACAAATACCATGAAAAAATTAATCCATTTAATGTTACTGTCAGGGTTTATGCTGACTTTACACACAACCATTAAGGCTCAAATAACTTATTCCAGGGATTGGATGGGCAATACCGTTGCGAAAGATAAATATGGTAACACCATTGCAACGGGATCTAAAGACTGGCAGGGTAACTTTGTCTGGAAAGATGAATACGGAAATGTCATTCAGACAGAATCAAAAAACTGGCAAGGGGACACAGAAGTCAGAGATAAGTATGGCAACATAGAAAATACCCGATCTGTCAACTGGCAGGGCAACACCGTTCAGAAAGACGCTTATGGCAATACAGAATACACCTATGAATCTGACTGGCAGGGCAACACTGTGGTAAAAGACAAGTATGGAAATGTAGTAGGAAAATACGTCAAAGACTGGCAAGGCAACATTGTATTCATCCGGGGTCAATAAAAAACACCTTATAATAAGCACCGCCATATACATTTATTTCGGTGCTAAAACATATAGTCCATAGTTTTAAAGTTATCCGATGCAAATACCTTGCATCGGATTTTTTATATTTGGAATAAATTAGAAAAAATGGCTTACTCTTTACACGCAAACCTAAGGTACAGAATTATAGATCGCTGTCTGAAGGATTTGTCACGTCCCTATTTTCACGAAGAAATAGCAGATGCCATCCAACAGGAATTTGATGAACTCGGTCTCGACCTGGATAGACCATCAAAGCGAACCATAGATTATGACATCAGCAATATGCGCTCAGGCAAACTCGGTTATGAAGCGCCGATCATATTCAGCAAAGACGATGGCTACCGCTATTCAGATCCCGGTTTTTCACTCTATAAACTCACCATCAATCGCCAGTCTGCCCACGACCTTACCCAGACCCTGCTGCTTATGAAGCAGATGTCAGGCATAGAAAGTATGCCTGTCTTTGCCAGATCCATCACCTTGCTGGAACAGGAACTCCAGATTAAGACAGAAGGCTGCCGCCCCATCATCTATTATGAAGAAAGCACCAACGACTTAGGAAAGCCGTGGATCAGCATCCTTTATGACAAAATAAGGCGACGCCAGACCCTGAATATTCACTATCAGCCCTTTGACAGACAACCGAGAGACATCCTGCTGGCGCCATACAACCTTTATGAGTTTTACAATCGATGGTATCTGGTCGGCTGGCAAATCGACAAAAAGCGGATAGCCTTCATAAGTCTGGACAGGATTATTGATGTTAACGATTCGATATTTCCTTACTTTGAGGTGCCCGGATTTGATATCAGGGAATACATGGCAGAAACCTTTGGCATCCGCCGACCGGACAATGCAAGCCCACAGACAATCCGGTTTATGGTTACCAAAGAAGAGTCACACTACATCCGCACCAAGCCTATTCATCGAAGTCAGAAACTACTAGATGTCCATCTTGATTATGATATTTATCAGCTAAAAGTAGTTCTAAACCATGAGATCAAGTATAAGTTGCTCTCTTATGGTGCATCTCTTGAGGTCCTCAAACCCTTGTCACTTCGACATGATATTATGGGGGAGTTAAAATCTATGGCTAATAGATATGGCTTAGAAACACATGAAAAATTTCTTTTTGATATTAGTGGGGAAGAACCATTATATGATATTTCCTGTTCCATAGCGATAGTTCCGAATAAAGAAACGATTACTGAAAAAGAGATCAGGTATGAAAACACCCATGAATTCTATGATTAATAACCTTTCAAAATAAAAACTACCATGATAACAAATACCGTAATAGATAAGAAAGTAGCACTCATTGAAGCTATCGAACAGATGGACACACTCCGACTCAAAGAACTGCTAACATCCTCAGGACGCTATTCCGAAACTTCCATAGATATACTCTGTGAGAATCTGGAAGAACTTTTTATCAGTTTCCACGAAAATGGAGATACGGCATTAGTTGCACAGCCTATAGACCCTGCTTTTTCCTGTAGCTGTTATGGCGATTACGAAAATGGTGTACTCTTCTTTGGCAATTATTCTGATAGCTATATCCACTTTTACTTCGAATGTGATGTATATGGGGAATATGCTATCGGGCATTGTCATAGTAGTGATAAGAAAACAGAATCCAGTGGGAAACAGTCACTTTATTTCCTTTTAACCTATGATATGATACCGGGCTTTTATCCGGATAAAAATTTTCAGAAACTTTATATAGAAAGACAAAATGGTCTGGCTGAACTGCGATCACACAAGGATAGTGGAGTAGATAGTGCCATAATGAAAAAATGGACTGAGAAATATGAACACACTTTTAATCTGGTTAATACTCCGGAGAAATTCATATTGAGGGCATTTAATGCCTTCATCTTGCAATACAGACAATTTATCGACTTGATTACTTTACTTGACCTCAAAGCTGAAACTACACAAGCCCTTGCTGAGTTGCCTCAGGGAAAAAACTATATGGATATCGAAATACTACAATGGCTGGTCAAATATGAATACATACACAAGAATATGCAGGTCCTGGAGGTTGATTTTGAGAATTATGAAACACCGCGTGCTTTAATCATTCCCAGACACAGGGATGTTCATATAAATAATACCGAATTCAAGCCATTTATTGATTTTCAGAATAAGTATTATCAATACTACTGGAAAGTCTTAGGGCATAAAGATTATAGTGGCTTGAATGATGATTGTATCAAGCTGGTTGACAAACTTCTGGAGGAGAGTAGGAAGTTGGAGGTAGCAGAGGATAGCAAGCTCTCCTATTCAGACACTATTAAAGGAAATACTATTTTTCATAGCAATGATAAGCTTTCTTAAGAGATTCCTTTATTGTATCTCTTAGATGTTCAGGCGAAATAACTTCTACCTGATCGCCAAAGGAGAGTAATAGTTTAATCAATTCTATATTAGGAATTACTTTAATCCTGACTTCTAGTCCGGATGGTTCATTTTTATCCTTTTGGCTTGGGTGAATAGGTTTCGTTAAGATATACGGAGCAAGAACCGGTGAAAAATTAAGGACCACCTCTTGAATATCTACTCCCTGAGGGCGAGTAACCCCCACGATATCATAAAAATAATCATCCCAATCATTATCTGTAGGAGTGTATTCCAATGAAGTTTCAGATAGCGATTCAATTCTGTCTAAAGCAAGGTTCCAATATATGTTTTCAACATCCGGGTTTAACCCAAATACAAACCAACGATTATTAAATTGCTTTAAATAGTACGGATGAAATATTACATCATATGGTTCAGAGCTTTTGAAGTCTTTGTATTTGACATGCAATACTCTTTTATTGATAATTGCATTAAACAAAGGAGTTAAAAAATGTATGCCTTTAAGATCAACATTACTATCAAATCTAATTATTTCAGCGTTTCGCTCAATTAGTCCAAACTTAGTCTCCAGCATGGGAATCATTTCATTTACCCATTCAAATTGTGGCGTACCTGAGAAACGTGAAATTACCTGGAGAGCGGACTTAATCTGTTCCGCTTCCATATCATTTAATGGTTGGTTATTGATCGAAAAAGACAGATCCTCATAGCGGTAGTAAACCCTCTTTCCATGTCTTATTCTGCCAAGCGGAATAGACCATCCCGCTTCACTTTCCATAAACTTAATATCATCAAACAACTGCCTCCTTTGGATACCATCACTCTGGGAGTCATTATTCACCAGTGCTTTATTACACTCGTCAAGCAAATCTTCCCAGAAAAAAATCCTGCCCGGATTGCGAAAGCACCGGTCTAAAGCCTGATACCGAATAAATGCGTTTTTTGTGATTGACATAATTTTATACATTAAGTGCAGATAGAATGCACTGCACAAAGATACCTTTATTCCAGAAATGAGCAATAAATAAAAATCTTTTTAAACAGCTATAAAAATTAATTATAAAATGTATATTTGTAGTGCAGATATAGTGCACATTAGCGTTATACATTTGCAGAAGTTCTTTGAAACACTTGCCTCAAGATATTGATTCGTGGGTGCTGGGAGTAATTGAGAAATCAATGAAACAATGATCGGCATCTTTATCCTGATCTCGGTTGGGATGAATGTCACTAAGACATACGCCATTGTGGATGTTGGCCTAATAACCAATCGTCTGAACTTAAGATGTAATTATTAGTGATAAATAGTTAATAAGTCTTCCTTCAACTGTATCCTGTATACAAAAAGAGTATCCGGCAAGTGTTTTCAAAGTCTTTTAAAATTTTAGACATGGAAATTAAGCAGTCGCATATTGAGCATATCAGAAAACAATTTACAGAATTGCAAAGTAAAGATGATTTAGTGAATCTATTGAGCGATGCTAAGAATATACTTTGGGGCGAAGAAAGCACTCCTGTTCAATTAAAGTCACTGACTTACTATGCTAACCCTGCACTTTGCAAGAAACGTTACCGAACATTTACTATCAAGAAAAAGTCCGGTGCGGATAGAATAATTCACGCCCCTGTGAAAGGATTAAAATCCATTCTTCGTTCATTAAACTTTGTATTTCAATGCATGTATAAACCACATGAAGCGGCAACAGGTTTTATTCCGGAAAAATCCATCGTTGACAATGCCAAAAAACATGTGGGCCATCATTATGTACTGAATATGGACCTAAAAGACTTCTTTCACACTTTTGACCTATACAGAGTGAAATATGGTCTATTAACCGAAGTCTGGGGGATCAACAGTATAAAGAAATTTAAAGAACACAATGAAGAAAGGTTTCTTGAAATAGATAAAATAGCCTTTTTAATCGCAAGTCTCTGTACCCATCCCTTTAAAATAGATGGAGAAGAAAAAACCGTACTTCCGCAAGGTAGCCCGACATCTCCTACTTTGACAAATATTCTTTGCAAGAAGCTTGACAGTAGATTAACTGGTCTTGCTAAACGATTTGGTGCAACCTATACAAGATATGCTGACGATATTACTTTTTCGTCCCCTCACAACATCTATAATGATGAAGCTTTTAATCAGGAATTGAAAAGAATTATTGAAGAAGATCAGAAATTAGTCATTAATCCAAAGAAAACACGATTACAAAAGTCGGTTTATCGTCAGGAAGCAACCGGATTAATTGTAAACGACAAGGTAAATGTCCGCAGGAGATATGTAAAGCAAATCCGGATGTGGCTATATTACTGGGAAAAGTATGGATATGGAAAAGCGGAAGAAAAGTTTAAACGAGATTACATTGCGGATAAAGGCCATGTGAAAAATATAAATGCTCATTTGGTGAATGTTTTAGATGGGAAATTGGAGTTTTTGAAGATGGTAAAAGGGAAAGAGGATGATACGTATAAAAAACTTAAAAAAAGACTTGATGGATTAACTGATAGAGAAAGCCCTATAACCAAAATACTAAATATATGGGAAAATGAAGGAATTGAAGCAGCAATGGCTACAAGAGATATTACAGAAGATGATTTATCAACAAATGGTCGCATTATAGTAATCTTTTAAAAAATCTATAAAATTTAGACATGTTTAATTTAAACGATGTAACTTAACTAATATGAAATGTCCTAAACATTACTTTTTAACGAATAAGTAATGTTTACACTACCATATTATTAAAAATATTTTTTAAATTTAAAGCGAACCTACATAATTTTTTAAGGGTTCAATGTACTCTATAATTTTTTGTATTTTGAATAAGTATGATTTCATAAAAGGATTGATAAATAATAAAGACCTTACTCCTTCACAAAGGGATAGGATATTAAGGCTGTCTGTCAAAGAATTTGGAGAAGATGCAGAGATAATTGAAGATTTAAAGAGAAGGTTAGCAGCTATTGAATATGTGATTATCAATAAAGAGATAACCAAAGATTCTGGTATAACTGATACTATATTAAATGTAAATATCTATCCTACCATCCATTATCCACAAAAAACAGTAAAGCTGTTAAAATATTTTACAGCTAATGACAAAAGCCTTAAATACACTACTCATAGTTGGGATAAAGGAAAGTTTTCAAGCTTTAAAAACTTCTTAGCATCAATTCAAAATGAATGGAAAAGTATTTCTGAGGATCTAAAAAAACAAAACAATAGACTACACGCTAAAATCTTTAATTTTTTATTTAATAAAAAATTAGGAGAAAAAGATGGGTTATATTATAAATCATGGGGTGAAAAAAAGCTTAAGTTTGGATGGTCTTCAAATGAGTTGAAAGAATTTATGAATTCAGGAGAAAATCGGGACCCTTTTAATTGCCCTATTCCTGATAGGATTAAACAATTAGAGAAAGGTATAAACTTATTCTATTTTAAAGATTATATCGATATTTTCAAGAATGAAATAGAAATTAGAGAAGAAAATAATGTCTTAAAGAAACTAATAAATAAAATTAAGACAGAGGAATTGTCTTTTGATTTCAAGGTCACAACAGAAAACATAGAAGGTAAATCGTTTTATACAGATGTTTCTTATTTTAAGGAGTCATTAAAATTAATTTTTAGAAGCTTTAAAAATCGAACTGAGTTTCCTGAAATTATCATAATGGCAAAAAGCGACTTTTCACTTAATTTCCTACAACTAAATATTACACAAAAAGATTCTATCTGCCAACGAAGCATAGAAGACCCAAAGATAGCTTCACCAACTGGAGGTGAATTTGGGGATTTGATAAAAAACTTAAATGGGTTGGCTGATTTTTCTATTTCAGCAAAATTTATAGATAATAAGTGTTATAGAATTAATTACTTAGCTTCAAACGAGAATGCTAAACATATAGAAGATGTAGAAAATGTCAACGGCTTTACCTACGAATTAAAATTTTATTTATGAGCGAAAAAATATTATTAGTTGAAGACCGGCCTTCTCGCCAACAAATCTATTCAAAGAATTCGGGAATAGATTTAAAACGTTTTAATATTCTAAAAAATGTATGTGGTGGGGAGGAGTTTCATTCGGTAAAAGGGGAAATTACTAAAGAAATAAATTACTTTGATAAGTTTGATATACTAATGTTTCATAGGTCAGCTCTTTCAACTGATGAGAGAACAATGATCATAAATTATGCTGATAGTAATTCAAAGACATTAGTATTCTTTTCGGGAGGAATTTCAGCAACTAATATTCAAAAGGTAGGTAAAAGCCAATTATTAACGATTAACTCCAAGGATTTTTACAGTGAAAACCTGAAGTTATTTCTAGAAAATGAAGGAAAAGAAATCTCAGAGTTAGCATTCGGAACTAATTGGAAGTTAAATCAACTTACTAGTGCAAAAGAAAAACTTACATTAAATATATTGAATTTTGTAAACGAAAAAGTAGAATTAGAAATGATTCTGGATGAATTATCTTTTCCTCAATGGATAAAAGATGAGTATTTTAATATTGATTCTTCTGAGATAGATAAAGAACAATTAGTTTCTATCAACAAGAATTTTGAAGCAAAAATAAAAGAATTAGTGGGATGAAAAATATAATACTAGTAAGTGATATGATGGATAATGAATATCCTTTACCTGACTTTTTTGATAAGGAAAAGATTGCTACACCAAACTTTGATGAAGAAATTGACTCTGCAATAACAAATTATTTAACTAATCTCAACAATAAAGAAATAAGCTCTATTACTCTCCCAGTAAATTTAAGCCAAAATTTTTTAGAATTATCGGGTATAAGAGTTGGTCATCATATCCGCTTAACAAAAGAATTAAAGTATAGAAAAGTTCCATTAATATTCTATGGTTCTTTGGAGCTGGAAACTTTAGCCAAAATCTCCCCGTTGTCTTCAATATTATTTACCCCAAATGTTTATTATGTGAATATAAGTAGGTATTCATTTGAAGATATTGTCAAATATATTAATGCTATTTCTCTTTCTTTAAATGACTTTGATTTCAATAAATATTTAGATTTTGTAAGAATAGAACCTCCTGCGAATTATCAGTCACATCATAGTGTAGACAATGAAATTGCTCTAATTGAGTGGTCCAAATATTTGAGATGTGACAATCAGATTGTAGAAGTAAAAGAAAATCTTAAAAATGGTCTTTATTTTAAGTACCATAGTGTTCTTAATCCAGTTGAATCACCTGAAACGGGAACCCAATTTGAAATTACAGAAAAAGGAAATATACTTTTAATTGATGATGAATGGGAAAAAGGTTGGAAGGATTTTTATAACTATTTTTTCCATTATAGTGGACAAATTTGGTTAGATACCTTATCAATTGATTTTAAATCATTGTCGCAAACAGAAATAATACAAGAAGCTAAAAATAAGATTGAAACGTTTAAACCAGATGTCATTCTGCTTGACTTAAGACTTTGTGATATTGACTTTGAGGATGAATTGCCAAGTAATAAGCTCACTGGGATCCAAATATTGGACATTGTGAAAAATATCAATAAGGGAATTCAAGTAATTATAACCACAGCATCAAATAAAGTATGGAACTTTGAAGCAGCAAAAAAATATGGTGCAAATGGCTATATTATTAAAAGCGGTATTTCAAATATAAAGGAGGATATCAAAAATTTAAAAACACTTATTGAGGAAGGGTTAAAAAGAAGTAGTTTTCTAAAGATAATAAATCAAAAATTAAAAGCAGCAATCCAGTGTTGGGATAATTACAAAATACACCAAAGAAGAAATTTAACCGATCAAATGCACGATACTTTATGGCATGCAAATCTAAAATTGCAAATAAAAGATTTTTTAAATAATGCATTTGATACTATTAATAATGATGAAATTCAAGAACGTTTTACTATCTCAATTTTACTCCTTTATAGGGTAATTGAAATGCTTAATGAATTTTTTATTGTCGAGGAAGGAACCTATTTCAAAAAAGATATTTCATATAAGTTTGATATAGACGATCAACCTGTCCCTAGGATTTCTTTTAATACAGGAAATTATAATATAGAGACCCTTAGCAAAGGAAAAACACTTTCAACAAAAGAAAAAGCTTATGCCATTTATCATAAATATAAAAATGTAACTCCTAAAGATCTTTTCAAAATGATAAATAACTTAACAGAATATAGAAATAAAGTTGCAATACACCCTGATAAACGATTTAAAGAAGAGTCCTTAGAGTATTTATTTGAAAATAAGTTCGATGATTTTAAAAGAATAATAGTCAATCATTTTAATGCAGTAATGAATTATGTTAATTCTTTTAATTAACATAATACCAATAACACTATTTACTTCATACCCAAAAATTAAATTCTATAAAGCACTTAAGAAAAAAGTAATCAAGTATGTTGTTTAAATATAAATTATTTTGTTTTGCTGTGCACATAGAGCACACAGATAAGTTCTAGCTTTGTATCATTAATACAAAAAACTTATGGAAATTGCCCTAATAATTTTATTATCAACCATCTTCGGAGTATCACAAAAATTAGCGGATGCTGTAAATGAGCACCGAACTATTCTTTTTTATGGCTCTAACATATTTTTCGGTATTTTATTTGGTGTTTCTGGAATATTTTTGGCTAATATGAATAGTGATTTCACTGAATTTTTTATTGGCTTAATATTTTATTGGTTATTGAGTGGTAAGTTGGATTATTTTAATCACCAACTTTCTGCTTGCATGATTATAGGAGGGGTCTTTGTAAACACTAATTGTCATTTTAGCACTATATTTAATTTTCTATTTGTTGTATGTTCGTTCTTTTTATTGAAATATATAAAGTACTTGACTAAAAAAACTAATTCTTTTACTATTGTATTTTTCAATGGAAGATTTCAACATTTTATACTAGCTATTATAATGGGAGTTTGGTTTGAAAATATTTACCTATCTATAAGTATCCTTTGTACAATGATTTCAATTTTATTGACGATTAAAGTTTTAAAAATAAATAATAACTATTATGAAATTGTATAACCATGAGCATCTTTAACCACTTTCAACACATTACCCTCACCAGCGACCAACGTAATGCGCTGGAAAAACTTTCTGCTTTCTTAGAAAGTGAGGATAGGGTGTTTATCCTTCAAGGATATGCTGGAAGTGGTAAGACAACACTTCTTAAAGGTTTTGTGGAATATCTTCAATCATTAGAGAAGAAATTTCAGCTAATGGCACCCACCGGAAGAGCGGCAAAAGTCATCAATCAGAAAACCGATCTTGAATCCACTACCATTCACAAAGGCATTTACAGTTTTGAAGAATTGCAGGAAATTGAGAAAGGTGAGGATGAAAATAATGTTTCATTTTTGTACCAATACAAAATCAGAAACAATCCTGAAGTTCATGTTTCGGTTTTGATAGTGGATGAAGCATCTATGGTGAGTGACAGATTGAGCCAAGGTGAATTTTTCCGATTTGGAAGTGGCCATTTGCTCAGAGACCTTATTGATTACGGAAGAATAGAGGATTCAACCACATCCAGTAAAATTATATTTATTGGTGACCCTGCACAATTGCCACCGGTAGGCATGAATTTCTCTCCTGCACTTGATACAAAATACCTAAGTGAAACTTACAAGGTTTCTGTTTCTCAAGTGGAAATGAAAGAAGTGAAACGTCAGGATGCTAATAATGGCATTTTAATTTCTGCCACTAAAATAAGGCAATGCCTAACTTCCGGCTACTTCAACGATTTTGATTTGAGGGAAAATAAGAAAGATATATTTAATCCCAAGTATCATGAATATCTGGAAACCTACAAGGCACAACAAGACCAAAAAATCATCATTTGTTACAAAAACAAAACTGCCCTTGACTTAAATTTAAACATTCGTTGTGAGAGATTTGGAAGCAATTTGCCCATTCAGTCAACTGATACCGTTATCATTGGTGTCAATAATTATCGATTAGGAATAATGAACGGTGAATTTGCTGTTGTCTCAGAAGCCAGCCCTACAGTTGAAAGTAGAGAGGTAACCTTCTACAATAAAGGAGGAAAGACTGAAATTATAAGACTAACATGGAGAAGTGTTAGTCTTATATTGCCGGATGAAAATAATCAACCAAAAACTGTTAACGGCTATATATTAGAAAACTATTTGTATGGAGATAATTATCTAAAACCAGAAGAGCAAAGGGCGCTTTATGTAGATTTCAAAAACAGGCATCCAAAGCTTAAAAAAGGTACAGAAGAGTTTAAAGAAGCAATATATAATGATAAATTTTTTAACTGCATTCAACTCAAATTTGGTTATGCTGTAACCTGCCACAAGGCTCAGGGTGGTGAATGGGCAAATGCTTTTGTTTTTTGGGATAGAGGAACTCAAGCCAATTTCAACTTTTATGAATCAAAACATAACCGCACAGGCAAAACCAATTCAGAATTTTATCGCTGGGCTTATACTGCAGTTACCCGAGCATCCAAGAAACTGTTTTGCATCAATCCACCATATTTTTCATCCTTTTCAGGCATGAATTTTATTGACGTGAATGTTCAACAAGCCTTCAATGAGTTGACAGGACAATCAAATCCTACAACTGAAATCAATATCACTGAAGTTTTGCCGGAATTGGAAAAATTTGGCTTAGTTGATGCACCATTGACTATCCAAGATCATTTCATTCACAGGTGGTACATTCTGAAAAAGCATTATATAGATATTGAAGCTTGGCAGAAAGTTGGGTATGAGGTACGATATATCTTCAAAAGAGACGCCCAAACAGCAGCATTCAAACACTGGGTTAATGGTCAAAATGTTTTTAAAAGCAATTTTCAAAAGCTACCTGCACAAACCAATTCTGATGAGTTATTTGAAACCATCACAAAAATACTAGAGTGTGTTACTCCGATTGTAATAAACAGGAACAACATTGAAGGTATTCTGACCCAAATTGAATTTGATGTGGCAATTGAAGAAGAGAAGCCATTCTTGAAAAATCTATTCGATTTTATCAGTAAAGGTTTAACAAAAGGTGAAATCATTTCCAACATTCAGCATCTCGAATACCGTGAAAGATATACCATAGTTAATAATGGACGGTCTTGTATAATTGACTTTGAATATGATAAAGCAGGTTTTTTCGGTCGAGTGCTTCCATTAGAAAAGAAATGTGACTGCCCCGAAATTCTAGGCCGAATCAAATCCATTGTAAACAACCTAAAAGAAGCTGATTATGTCATTTAAAGAAATCAAAGAACTTAGACAAGCTGGTAAGCTTGAAGAAGCTTTACAAATGGCAAATCAAGCCTTGGAAACAGATCCAGATAATATTTGGAACAAGCGAGCAATTGCTTGGGTATATTATGATTATATTAAAAATTTGCTCACCCTGAATCCTATGATTTATTTAAGGAAAATCTAATCAAAATTAAAGACTTGCAACTGCCCGAAGATGAGAAAATGTTGTTTGACAATTGTGCATGGCAAATCGGACGTATGGTATTTGGCTTACAGAAAGCTGAGTATGTAGATTATGACAAAATCAATGAGTTGTTTGAAATCATCAGAGATTTTCATTTCACCAAACCATCTGAGGCATATTCTTTTATTTACAAGGCTTTTCACAAAGGGTATCAAACCTGGTCACGCTATATGTCTTTTGCCGAATGGTGGAATTTTGAAAATCTTCGATCCGAAGATTATTTAGAAGAAGAATTCAATGGCAAAAAGTTAATGTCTATTGCAGAACAAGCTTATATTGCTTATTCCAAGAAGCTTTTGGAAGGAGAGATGTCAGACCCATTTAGACAACAACGAGTGGTCGATAAAGAAAAAATTGAACTGTTCTTGCCAAAACTGGATACTATTATTGAGGACCATCCCAAGTATCAATATCCGCCTTATTTTAAAGCAAAACTATTATTAGCGATAGGGAGTGAAGAAAATGTCTTGTCGGCATTTTTGCCATTTGCCAGGCAAAAAGCAAACAACTTTTGGGTTTGGGAATTAATGGCAGAGATTTTTTCAGAAGACCCGGAAATTCAGTTTGCTTGTTATTGCAAAGGGCTTAGCTTGAATACACCCGAAGAATACTTGGTAAACCTAAGACTAAAATTTGCCGGAATACTACGTGGAAGGTCAATGTACAACGAAGCAAAAACTGAAATTAATAATATTATTGCTACAAAAAATAATAAAGGATGGGACCTCGGCATTAAAATATCCAATTGGATGGAACAGGATTGGTATAAAAATGCAGAAGAATATAGTAATAATCAAGATTTGTATTTGGAACATACTATAAAAGCAGAAAATATTTTATACAATGATTTACCCGAAGAAATAGTAGCTGTAGAATTTGTAGATCGTAATAGAAAAACAATAAACTTTGTTGAAAATCAACATAAATACGGCAAATTCAAATATTCTAACTTTTTAAAGAATCCGAAAATCGGTGATTTATTGGCAGTTAGATTTAATGGCGCTGGTCGTGACGGTTTTTATAAAATATATACAGCAAAAAAATTAGATAAAAAAGTCGATTCGGAAGCCGTAAAAGATTTTATGGGTTCAGTGGACTTGAAATCTCAAGGGTTTGGCTTTGTAGATGGTGTTTTTATTAGCCCCAATATGATTAAAGTTCATAAGTTGTCAGATAGTGATTTTGTTTATGGGAGGGCAATTTTATCGTTCAATAAAAGTCGGAATGAATGGAGCTGGAAAGCATTTGAATTAGACTATGAAACTGATTTATCTAAGGGTAAAAAATATGCAGGTTCCCTTTGAAATACTATAATCACAAATTCTTCATACAATAACGAAATAACTATTCCCTATGGCCGAACTATTTGACTGGTGCGTGGGCGTCATGTATAATACCGAAGGTACATTCGTTATAGACCAATTTCATTGATCTATACGACTGTAACCTCGGCATTATACCAAAAATTTATAGACTATTATATAAATCATCTTGGTATAAGATGGCGGATATCACCGGATTTACCTATAAGGAGATCAACATCATCTTGTTTGTGATATTGCATCCATTGATTACGATCATACAATTTGTTATTATTCTGAATTTATGGAAGAGGCTCAGGCTTTGTCGTAAAAAGGCGGTGGCGTAGCCGGACAGGTACTGGGGATAATGGCATTCTGCCTCCTCATAGCCTATTCGCAATAAGATAATGTTTAATATGTCTTGAATCGTTACGGCCTATGAAATACTATCACCGGTCTCTGGTGTCAACATCCTAAGGACAGTCCTTGACACATTTTCCGGTGAAGTCAATGTAAAACCATTTTCCCTCCTTTTTAACTTTAAGGGTATTCATGCCACCGATACGTATCTCGTCATATACAAAAGGAATTTTAATATTGTTCTCTGTGTCAATACAACCCCATTTTCCTTCCTTTTTTACCAAAAATTTGTCATTACTCGGCTTCAAAACCTTCTCATAAATAATCGGCACACTTGGATTATTGTCTTTAGTTATTATCCCGAATTTATCGTCCTTCTTTACTAAGAAATGATTGTCATCTATAAATTCCAGATTATCATATATAAATGGAATGACGGCCTTTTGACCTTGTGAAACCACTCCATAGGAGCCATTTTTTTTGCCGATATAATAAGTTGACTTGACCGTAAGCGGTTCATCATAATTTGCAGGCAAGATTTCCTTACCGGATGAAGTAATCAAGCCCCATTTTTTATTTAATTGGACAGCTATCATATTATCCCCCCTATCTATAAGTGAATCATATAATGGTGGAACGATGACCTCCCCGCTTTTGTTGATTCTACCCATCTTGCCATCTTTTACCACGTCGGCTGTTTTGTTCCATTTGAATGCCGCTAACCTGTCATACTCGATGGGAAGGACAATTTTTCCATGATTATTGATCAGGCCCCACTTCCCTTTTTTTACAATTGGAGCTATGTCATCTATATCACATGTTCCTATTGCATCATACTCGATGCGAGAGACCAACTTTCCCTTTCCATTCATCATTCCCCAGTAATTATCCTTTCCGACTGCGGTCAATCTATATGTGATATAAACTACAACATCATATTGAGGCTTGACCACAACTTTGTCTGATTCATTGATGAGCCCCCATTTTTGATTTTTCTTTATAAATGCCAGACCATCTATAAAATTCTTCGAGTCATCATATGCAGGTGGAATCACTTCCTTACCGGTCTTATTAACCCAGCCCCATAAATTTCCTTTTTTAACACGTGCAAGTTTTTTGACAAATCCCTCTGCCTCCTGATACACTATCGGGATAACTGTCTTGCCGGACATATCAATCCAACCCCATTGTCCATTCTTTTTTGCCATCGACAACTCATAATCAAAAGAAAATGGCTTGTCATATTCAATCGGTGCCAAAACTTTTCCTGCACTATTAACAAGGCCCCATTTGCGTTTTATTCTGGCATTGTACAGACCTTCTGTGGCCATATAAAGCGCATCATAGATAAACGGTATCACAATTTTTCCGTCAGCATCTTTTTTACCTTGTTTTCCGTCAGCTGATGTCTGAATATCGCCTTCAAATTCCGGAGCGGAAGTAACCATTAGGGATGCTAAATCTGAAGAATATGGATCTTTAATGGTTTTATAGGGCTTTACTTCTCCATCTTCTAATTTGTAGTACTTATCATCAACATAGTCAATAACCTGAGCTGTAACTCCATGAGTATAAAGTCCTAGAAGTGTCGTGATCAAAATAAGATTTCTCATACTAAGTTTCTTTTGCCATTTTCTTAAATATGAACCAAAATACAAAAAAGAATTTAATGTAGAAAAGGATTAAAGTAGCTTTATTGATTAAATGTTAAGCAATGGAGAGTCTTTGTAATTAATCCTCCCTTGCATGTCATTCCGGTAAATTGATTATAACCCTGGTGGTACTTTTAAAATAAATGTCGAAAAAATTGGTAGTTATTATAACTTAGTCGTAAGTTGATAGGTATTGTGAGATTACATGCTACACCTTTTTAAATTTCTTTTTGAAAACTATCCTAAAAAGTAAAAAAGACGCCATCTTTTAAAGGATGGCGTCTTTTATTTCATCGAATGGAAGTAATGGCCCGATTAGTCTACTTTAACAAGCCTTTTCGTCGTAGTAGTTCCATCTGAGGCTATGAAAACAAAATTATAAGGGCCGGGATTAAGTCGGTCCATCATAATCTCTTCATTGATATTCTTAACGTTAATTCTGTTCACTTCCTTACCCGTAAAATCATAGATAACAATAGTCTCTGTACCATTCAACCCCGCCACATTTACTTTGTGTTGGAATGGGTTGGGGTATACAGCGATACTTCCCTCAGGCGAAAAGTAGACTCTTTGAATATCACTGTAACCGAAACGACCGTTGCTATCTATCTGCTTAAGTTTATAGTAGTTGTTGCCCTTGGCAGGTCTGTTATCAATCATGCTATAATTAAGCCTTTGTGTACTTGTACCATTGGTTGCCAGAGAATGGACAAAACCAATGGTTTCCCATGTACGGCCATCCCCGCTGCGCAGCACCTCAAAGCCTCTGTTTTTCTCCTCTGAGGCTGTTGCCCATTTCAATTCTGATGTGTTTTGCTTTTTCATGGCGGTAAAACTTAGCAGCTGAACCGGAAGGGGCGAATTGGTCCTGATGATATAGTCAGCAACCGAAGAACTTACAAAGCCTGCCTTATCAGTCATCGTATAGGTAAAGCCAAGCTCATCACCGGCCTCGCCACTTCCTATCTCACCATAAATAACCATCCTGGTTACGTCAAAATTTGGAATTGTGGTATTATTAGTCACCTCTATAACTCCGGTAGTTCCTCCAAAATCGTAATACAATTTTGTATTTTCATTGATTCCAACAATAGTAAACGTAGCTCCCGTACCTCCGGTATTTCCGTTACATGAACCCGCATCCTCACAATCTTCAGGGTCAGAACCTGAAAGCGATCCATTGCTGCTATTATAATATTCTACCAGATTAGTTGAAGACATTGGGATACCCTGGAATCCCGGAATCACAGGAAACCCTGACTGAGGTGTGCCATTGGTAAATACGTTACTATCTACCTCATATAGCTTATCATCAGCAAGCGGAATCCGATTGATACCAAAGTTGACATCTGTTACATTTGCATTATTTACGACAATGTTGTGGACAGAACCGTCTACAAGGCCATCATCTCCGGTGGTGGCTCCAAGATGTTCTCCTGTATATACCCATCCTTCAGGAAGTAAAGGATTCGGTTCCGTAGTGCCTATTACAGCATCATTGGTAGATAAAACTATACTATAGGTACCATTTGGCACTCCATAGAAATCATAGGTGCCGGTTGAAGGATTTACGGTAGTTTTATCAACCACTATCCCTGAGTCATCAACCAGGATTGCATATAAGGTTTCTCCAATCAAAGCATCGGTAATGTTGACACCATTCACAGTGTTATCAGTCAATCCGTTTTGATCATTAAAAACATTTCCTGATATATTGGACCTGAACCGGATCACGGCACTTCCGGGAACTTTACTTTCAGAGCCTGCATTGTCAATAGATACGAATGGTATCTCTATCACACCGCCTCCATCAAAGTCAGGGTCAACACTGATATCCACGGTAGGATTGCCACTAGCATCGGTTGGTACAGTCACGCCTGTTGTTGGCCATGGTGTCGTACCATTTCCTCCATCCAAGGTATATGTAACTCCATCAACAATAATATTAGTTGCATTTTCCGGGAAGTCTGTGATTCGGATTGACGTTACATTTCCATCATTATCGCTACTCTCATCACCATTGGTAAATGTAGAAGGATCTACGCTTACCTGAGCTGTACCGCCCGGATTGGTGGATTCCTGTTCACCATTACCGGCAAACGGTGGCTGTTGAATACCAAAATTCTGAAGCGAGATGTCAGTTGTTCCTGTTGTTACATTGATAATGCCATCACCAGCCTGACTTTGTGTTGCTGTATTAGAACCATGTACATTTTCACTGACACTTTCCCAGCCATCAGGAAGAGTAGGCTGAGTCATTACTGAACCAAGAGGAACATCAGCTGTACTTATCATCAATTTTAAATTATCGGCCAGACGCTTTACACCCTCAATGAGATAAGTACCATCTGAGGCTACCGGCGATTTCCCAATTACGGTACCATTGGCATCTACGAGGTATACAAAAAGTGCTTGACCGGTAGTTATGGTACCTGAGCCATCACTTGTTGTACCACTTATTCCGGGTTCACCTCCGTTTTGTGTATTGCTGGCATTGGCATCATTCCATAATGCACCACTGATGGTAATACAGTCTCCAAACTGTACCTCCAACTCTGTCTCTGCATACGTGAAGGTCCAGGTATCCATTGTTTTATTATTTCCGTAATAATTTACATCACCGGATCCCGGTCCTCCGCCCCATTTATGACCATTGCTGGAGGAAGAAACACCATCAACTCCTGTAACATTTGGATTGGAGGCTCCTGCTGTTGCTTGTGAATTGTCGTGAGAAATATTGGAATCATCCCAAAAAACGATATCATAGTCATCAAGTGGAAGATGAGTCTCTGGATCTATCCTTTTGATGATGATTCCGTTGAGATTGGTTTCAACATCCAAAAACGGAAAATGTAACTCAGCCAGGGTCAACCTGACCAGGATAGCGACCGAATTGGCTCCTATTGAATTCCCGGCTGCATCCTTTCCATCCCAGGCAACCATATTGATACCGGAAGATACTTCACCTGTAAGTCGGACATCAACCGGATCTTCGTAATTTCCGTTATCATCGGCATCTATATAAATGGTATAAATTCCCGGCACATTCGATGTAAAGGAAATATTGTTATCGCAGTCTACAAAACCATTACTGGCTGTTGGCACCGTTGGAGTTTGTCGCAACCAGGTAGTCGTGTTTGTCCCCCCAATATGCACATTTGCAGAAGCAGGAAGATCGAGACGCGGAAGGACATAAAAAATCTTATTGGTTACATTCCCTGATCCATCTGCATCCCTTGGGTCCCATATCAAATCTTCTAGTTCGCCAACAAAGGTGGTAGTGTTTGCTGACTTATAGCTTGGAGGGCTTGTGAAATCGCCGGAAGTACTGACAATTCCCTTGTTATTACTAAAGAAATTGAACGAAGCTCCGTTCATTCCATTATTATCGACCAGGTATGAAAAACCTTCCGGAGTTAACACATAAACTTTACCATAAAAACTGCTTTGTTCGAATCTGTTATTCGGTCCGATGAGATTCAGGCAGGTAGAATACACCCTCCCCGGAATCAAGGTGCCATTGGTTGTACTTGTCCCAACTGAGATATCCCAGGCCAGAATCAGACCATGGGAGTTAGCGTGTACGGGCTGAGTCCAGCTGGATGCATTAGCCAAAGGGCGATACAAGTCTGTGTTGCCTGTCGGGCCATCGGGGATATTTGTCCCGTTATTCCCGCTAACAGGCCCAAAGGCTGAAAACTGAATCTCATATATACCACTTACGGTAGCCACATAACTGAGAGGAGTGTAATAATTCGAACCTGTAGATCCGGGTCTTACCGGGCCGTTCAGTTCTTGCGTACGATTGTCTATCCTTCCTGTACTTGTGTTGCTGTATGCCACTTGCACACCTGTGGGAGAGTAAATGGTTACACTTCCGGTACCATACCCTGAAAGAGTCAGACCCACAACACTACTTCCGGTATAGATCACCTCACCGGCATTGACATAGACTTTATGTACGCCATTGTTTGGAAAAGGGTTATAATTTGCCAGGGTATTGGTAACATTGAGGTATTGTCTGTACCCTGACGTTGTAGGAGTGAATAGATCTTTACTCCCATCAGCTAACATTTCACCTGTTCCACCAATGGTAATCAAAGCGGCAATCAGGTAAGAAAGCACTTTTGTGTTTAAAAGTAGAAAATGTTTCATGAAAATAGTATTTATATATCAATAATAAAAGAGTTTAACAAACCCATTATTACGACCTGATTGTCAATGCAGTATGATAAAAGGAATAATGTCTATTCAGAGAAGTCGATAGACATTTATGCATCAGATAATAAAAGGTAGTAATAAAGTAGGCGCAAATATAATTTAATAAAATAAAGTATAGCGAAAATTTGCAGTTGAGCCCAAAATTTAGATAAAAAAAATTGTGTTGAGCGGAATATACTTCTAAAATTGGTTAGTAAAAAAAGCCCTATATGAAATTGTATGGTCTTGTAAATTTGTGCTATGAATGGTAATGATTTGCCTCAGATGGCGTTGCAATCACGAAAGCCATGGTATGTCAAAGAGACGCAATTTGTAACAATTTCGGAGAAGGGGAGGGAGTTACATAGTTTTTTTTTAGTACCATTAATCTGGGTATAGGTGGATGAAAAATAGACTTTGAAATATCAGCCAACTCCATATTAATTGCAGTAGTTACTCTTTTCTCAATAAAAAATTAAGAAGTGTCATATTGACAAAATACAGCCTGACACTTTTCTGTTTCATGGCTTAAAAGTCGGCTTTTGCGTCCGGAAATAACCTTTTCGTTCTCATACCGGACATTATTTCAGCCAAAATGGATTATATTGTCTCCTGAATATTTTAAAGAATCTCGTGTTAAGATTCCTTGCTCATACTGTTGTTTTTACTCTCCTATGCATCTTTGCAGGATTGCCCCGTTATGATTTGAAGGCTCAGGGGAATTCGGTAATAACCTATACTCCTGAGCAGGGGGTGTGTAATTATAATACTTCCGGTATGATCAGAGATCACATAGGCAGGATCTGGGTCTCGTCGGGCGGAGGAGTCTCGCGATATGATGGCCGGGAATGGAAGTGCTTTGGCATACAGGATGGATTAATCTCTATAGTAATATATAACCTGAAAGAAGACAAATTTGGGAATATATGGTTGGTATATAGTGGTAAAAGGTTTATAACCAGGATTGTCAATGACAAAGTCTTCAATTATTATTTTGACAAAATTATTCAGGATCTATATTTAAATGATGATGGCACCCTCTCTTTATTGTCATGGCAGGATGGTGTATATGCAACTGCTAAATTTAATTATGAGCAACCGGAATCAACCCCTTGGAAAAAACTTCCAAAGGATTATACTGCAAGGTCGGTTCACTGTAGCAATAATTTTATTTGTTCTCCACCTCCCGGAAGTCGCCTGCCCTGGAAGTTGTGTAGAAACGGTGAATTTATTTCAATACCTCCATTGCAGCCGTTAAAGAGTCCGGAGAATCGGGTGTTTTATCTGGATTATCAACGAGACATTAAAATATTTTTCAAATGGCTGTATTGGGGTGAGGTGGAACCGTTTATTATGGATGGAAATAAAAAACTGAGTTTAAAACCTCATTTTTTTACTTCTCCTTATGGCCCTACCACTAAAATAAATGCTGATTATGTTACATTCAGTTTTGATGACCGATATAAACATCTGTATTTAATCTGGAAAATAGGGGTGAATGATTATTTGTTGCAGGAATATGTTACTTCGTCTTTTAAGCCACTGAATACAATTCGTTTCCAGTCAAAGTACAAACCCAATTTTGTTACCAAAGATGCTGCGGGTAACTTTTGGATAGGTACGGAACGCGCCGTTCAGAAAATTTTGTGCTATCAGTATTCTATCCCATTAGGCACGACAGGACTACTAAATTCTGTCTGGACTATTCAGCAATCTTCTGATAGCAATCTTTGGCTGGGAAGCTTTGGTGAAGGTCTGACTATTTTTGATGGATATAAGTTCAGAAGACCACCCGGAAATTTTAATGATTTAAGTAAGGCTCAGTTAGCCAATTCTACCATCCGGATGCATGACGGGACCATGCTATTCAATGTGCACTCTTCTAAGTTTCTTACAACGGGCGTCCTGGCTGTAAAAGATAAGAAATGGAAGTGGCTGATGGATAAAAAATTGGGGATTTACTTTGACCGGGACCGCCATGGCAGGTTGATGGTCGGGACATTTTCTGATGGTCTGTATATCTTTAGGGATGATAAAAAATTGACCTCTGACAATCTGTACAAGGTCATCGACAAGAAAAAGGGATTAAAACTGGATGTCGTGTTAGCTGCTGTTCAGGACAGATATGGCAGGTACTGGATGGGCAGGGCCTCGCAGGGAATAGCAGTGTATGATCCCGGGAAAGATACAGTAATCAATTGGCTAATCAGGGATAAAAAGAAAGACATCGGTGCTATATCCATTGCTGAAGACAGGAGGGGGAATCTATGGTTTGGAGGATTGACAGGATTATACTTTCTTAAAAACCGGCCTGACATCGAAGCCATTCAGGAAATGCGCAAAGAATGCATTAAGGTGGGGGAGGAAATTTTTGAAAAAAATGAATTAAATGAAATTAATGAAATAGAATTAGTTGATGACTCCACTCTTTTAGTTGGCTATCCAAAAGGATACTTTTTGATTGACCTGAATAAGTTTTATACCAATCCACAAATCTGTCCGCTTCGTGGGGCTTTTAAAATGAAAAATGAAAATTATACATTGGGGTCAATTGAACAGAACAGCTTCCTTCGCTCAAAAGATGGGAATTATTGGCTGGTGACGGTCGATGGTATCGTCAGCCACAATCCCTTTAAATACAAGCCGACAAACCCTCCGGGGGATGTCTTCATTGACAGTATGAAGGTGGGCAATAGGTTGTTTACCTCATTTGAGGACAAAATAAAACTTGCCAATGAGCAACGTACGCTTAGCCTTTACTTTAGCGTGCCGGTGGATAGTTTACTCTATCACAATCTGAGTTTTCAGTATCGTCTCAACAATGATGACTGGTCACCTCTCCAGCGGGAAAGTCAGATTCTTTTTCAAAATCTGAATTCAGGTGACTATAATCTTCAGATCCGGGCGGTCAAAGATGGGAATTATTCTCCTGTCAAAAATATTTCGTTCGCCATTTTACCCCCTTTGTGGCTCAGATGGCAGGTTTGGTTGGTAAGTTTTATAATTTTTACTCTGCTGGGATTATATTTGTACAGCAGACAAAGAACAATCTATCGTCAGAAATTGAGTCTGGCTCAGAAAGAAACTGAATTTGAATTGATGAATCGGGAAAAGGATACCTTGAGAGTGAGTGCCATCGTCAACCAGTTGAATCCGCACTTTATCAACAATGCCTTGCAGTGGCTGCAGGTAAAGATGGAGGACGACGTGGAATCCATTAGTGTGATAGGACGATTGGCTGAAAACATCAATACCGTTTTCCGGAACAGCAGAAAGAATATTAGTTTTCACGGCCTTGCAAATGAACTTCAACTGGCATCAAACTATCTGTATATTCAGGCGACGCGGTTTGGTCCGGGATTGAAGTACAGGATGCCCGAGCTGAGCAGAGATGATTTCATCATGCAGGTAGATGTTCCGATTATGATTATCCAGATCCACGTGGAGAATGCGGTTGAACATGGTATTCGAAATACAGATACGGGTGACGGAGAGGTCAGTGTTACGGTCAGGGAGGATGGAGAGTATATAGTCATCGCGATTGAAGATAATGGCGTAGGTCGGGAGAAGGCGGCATTGCTGGGTTCGAAGGGTACGCAGAATGGTACCACGATGCTCAGGGAACTTGAGAAAATATATAATAAAAATAACAGGCTTAAGATAAGTCAGACGTATTATGACGGCATCTTTACGGAGGAGACAGGCGAAAAGTATGGAACCAGAGTTGTCATCCGGATACCGAAAGCCTATTCATATAAGATATAAACGAATGTTTTACTAAATTGACCCTTAATATAAACAACCTTTCTGATTATGAAGAAAGACAACCCAAATAGAGCACTGAAAAAATGAAAAGTGGATGGATACCAGGCTAAGATGTATCGTGGTGGAAGATGAGCCGCATATCAGGGCTAGTCTTATAAGCAAGCTTTCGACGTTTGAAGAGTTGGAGATTGTAGGAGAGGCGGCCAGTATCAGCCAGGCTTTTAAGCTCATTTCGGAGAAGAGGCCGGATTCTGCATTTATCCCAGATTACGCATTAGAAAAAGGGAAGTCAAAGTTTTGGGATTGATTCCAGAGCGAAGTGAACCACTTTCGTCGTT